>QFCD01001247.1_pt1 | contig 39995 bp, 30 predicted proteins | sample 5346081 | NCBI WGS metagenome assembly QFCD01 (sample SAMN09062251, study PRJNA434731) | Human gut metagenome, whole genome shotgun sequencing project. | isolation source: stool timepoint A gemcode assembly | host: Homo sapiens | collected 2015 | reverse complement strand
AGTCATCTTTCTATTTCGTACAAATTTCCATCCTGTTTTTTTAAGGTAAAACCCACATTTGCAGTTTTAGAGTATATAATGTGCTCATGATTTTATACTAAGAGAAAGAAATTCTGTTCATGATTCCTATAACAAGAGCAACAAATGTAAAGCTACCTCGTTATCAATACATTAATTATCTCTGTGTAAATTCTGAAGCCAACAACTACCTTGATTAAATTCCAATGTTATCTAAAGCAACGGATTTATACCTGGAGAGTTTACAAATAAAAAAGGCTGTATTCCCTTAGGAATCAGCCTTTTTTATTTGTGGACCAGCCTGGGCTTGAACCAGGGACCTCCAGATTATGAGTCGCAAATAATTGATTTTCAGTAATTTGCTCTTCATTTCTTTTCAGGTTCATACTCCTTGATTTTCAAGCCTAAAGGTAGTATTTCTTTTTCAAATAATCTTTCTTGTTTTCTTCTATTTTCTGAAGATGCGTGCAAATTGCGTGCAATTAGATTTGCACGGTACATATAATTGGACTATTTTATTTCTCTTGATATTGAACTTTTAATAGAGTACAAATTAATATCGTGTTGATAAAATCCTAAAACAATAGCTTCATTGATATTATGTTGATGAGCAAATTGTTTTATTTTCATTTGCATTGCATGTGGAGAAATCATAGAATGTTGTTTTAAGAATGCACTCCATAAGTCTTTGCTAATTAAAGAATACTTGGCGAATTTATTTGCTTCTTCTTCACATTTATTTATTTCAGCTCCTTCGATGGAAATATATTTTTGTTCTCTATTGTTGAAAAGATGCATATAAACATGATATATTTCATGCAATAAAGCAAAGGCATAATTGTCAATTCTGTTTAATCGTAATGTTAATACAATAGTTGGGTTTTCTCCTTGCCAAAAAGAAAATCCATCAATGGGAGTTTTGTCAAATTTGGGCACTATGATAAATTTAATTCCATATCGTGATAGAATTTTTTTTGTTGTATCTATAGTATCCTTATTTATAACAAATAAATGATTTAATTCATCAATAAGATTATTTAAATTGTCGTTACTAAACTTCGTATCACACTGAATTTTCGAACTTTCATAAAAAACATAGTATTTCCATGAAAAAATATTTATAGGCTCACTTTTCAAACGCTCAGATTTCTTAAAATAAGAAACTTCTTTCTCTTGAGAGTATAATGTTATTAGTTCTTCAACAGAGGTAACACCAAAAATTGAATATATAGTTTTTATATTCTCTGATATTTTAGTTCCTATAATATTTAATTTCTCAAAACATTTAATAGAACAATATTGAGAAATGATTTTCCAAATCTCAATATTTCTTTTCCGTTCTATTATTTTTGTATTGATATTTGCTTTGTCTATATCATATTGATTTTGTAATGATAACCAATAAGAAGCGTCTATACTTAAAATTTCCTGTAACAAAACAGCAACTTCAGGAGTTATAGCACGACGCCCCTTTATTATATCATTGAGTACGGAAGTAGGCATACCCATAAATGAAGCTAATTCTTTTTGCTTCATCTCTCTTGCATCTAATTCATCCTTAATGATTTCTCCCGGATGAATTGCTATGCAAGGTACACAATCGTTTAATTTAAATTTAGTCGCCATAATGGTTGGATATTTCTATTAATTCTATATCTGTAATTATCAATGAACTGTCTATGGTAGAACTTTTAAATATTAGCCTCCAACGTCCAGTACATCTAACCGATTCAAAGTCCTTTAAATCTCCTTTTAACCGTTCATAATGCAAACTTCCAATTCTGAATAAATCTTCTATTCGTTTGGCTGCCCTTAAATGATTATATGCTTTTATATAACCTTTAATAACATCCTTAGGAAGTCTTTTGTATCTTTTGTCATTGGTGCAACCCACTTCCAACAACTCTATTAATGCTTCATCTTCTGTATAGATATTCATGCAATTTCATTATCTTTCTGCAAAGATAAGAATTTTATTTTTTGTGATAACAAATTTCATGGTATAAATTATCAAATTTGATAATTATACAGTATTGTATTATACATTAAATAAACGATAGAAAAGACATATTGTTTATTTATAAACGCTTTTTCAAATCATTAATGTACGAATTATTGAGAGGATATTGATTTTCTATTTCTTGAAAATAAGAATTTAGTTTCTTTGATAAAAAGTGTAGTATTATATCATATAATTTGCATCTTTGCTTAAACCTCTTGAAGAAAATATCTAAACTATTCAAAAGGCTTCAAAACGTTTCAAACCCGTCTATATTTCCCTCAAAAAATAGATATATAGATTATTGCAAGCAATTCCACTTGCATGTAATTACTAAAAATCATGTTCAATTATTCTAAAGATGGTGTCGTAGTTTCTACGGTACTGGGTGCACGTACAATCAACAAGGAGGGTAAATATCCTGTTAAAATCAAGGGTTATTATCAGAAGAGGCCAAAATATGATTCCATTGGCATTTGTATGACAAAAGAAGAATGGAACAAGCTGCCGGGCAGTAAATCGTTTGAATACAGAAAAATCAAACAAGCCATTGAAAGCTGTTTTTCTTTAGTCCGGATGAATGTTGAAGCACTGGCAGAAAAGGGAATATTCTCTTTCAATACGCTTAATTTACGTTTGGGAAAGGCAACCGGAGACACTCTAAATAGTGTCATAAGAGCAAAAATTGAGGAATTGAAAAGCGAAGATAGAATCGGAACAATGCAATTCTTCAAATGTACTTTAGTTATGGTTGAAGAAGTTGGAGGAAAAGATATTCCGTTCAGTGCCATTACTGTTGAATGGTTGCAGAAATGTGAGAAACTTTGGTCAAAGACAAGAAGCGTTTCTACAATCGGTATGCACATGAGGAATATTCGTACTTTGATGAATGAAGCAAAGAGAGCCGGAGTTATCAAAGAGTCGCAATACCCATTTGGAAAAGGCTTGTTTGAGATAAAGACCGGTATTGGAAGAAAGAAAGGCTTGACAAAGAAACAGTTGAAAGCTATTTTCGATTATAAGAGCGGAAATGAAACGACTAATAGGTATAAAGACCTTTGGATATTCATTTACTTGTGTAACGGTATCAATCCGACAGACATGCTGAAACTAAAGTTCTCGGATATTGTGGACGGTGAGATATGCTTTGTAAGGCAGAAAACAGAGCGCACAACAAAAAACAGAAAAGAGATACGAGCAACTATTTCAGTACAAATGCAGGCTGTCATTGATAAATGGGGAAATAAGCCTCTACCTGACAATTATATATTTCCATATATGAAAGGGAATGAAACGGCAATTGAAGCTAAAGCCATAACTCGTGATGTAGTAAAACGAATAAACAAGCGTATGAAGTTGATAGGTGAAGAATTGGGAATCGGCAACATTACCACATACACCGCAAGACACTCATACGCAACCGTATTGAAACGAAGCGGAGTCAATATCTCGTATATAAGCGAGTCTTTGGGGCATACCGACTAAGAACTACAGAAGCATATCTGGCGAGCTTTGAGAAAGAAGAGCGAACTAAGAACACCAACCTTTTGACCTCGTTTTTATAGCCTATATAGCTTATATGAGCTGTCTTCTCTCTTTGCCCGGTAATACCTACTCATTAGGATAACCGAGCTTTCTTTGTGCTAAATTACTGGTGCGAGGGCTTAATAATATAGTTAAAATACCCTATTCCCTTATATTCTGACAATATCGTGGATATATGTATTAACCGAAAATTCAATTACTCGGAAAATTATTAATGTCAAAATAAATAAAGTTATGACACGTAAGAAAAGAACCCAAGAAGAACAACCTTTGACTACTGAGGTTGTAGGAGCTAAAAAGAAATCTCCAAAGAAAAAGAAAGCAGTAGAAGAAAAGCCTGTTGTTGTTCAAGAACAGGAAGCGAGCGTAAACGAGCCTACTACCCAAGAAGACGTTGCGGAGAATACTCCAGAGAAAAGAGAGTATACCATTGACGAGCTTATCGATATGTTAGGGCCGGATATTGAGTGCGAGGATGAAACAGAGGTTGAAGATACTTCTTCACCAGAGAAAGAAGATAACGGGGAAGATATATTTGCCACTTTGGATGATTGGACCGAAGATGACGATGAAGAAGAATTTTCAGATGAAATCATTGATATGTTTGATAAAACACTTGAAGAGAAAGGACTCGGTGACGCTTACTTTGAGCGGTTGGAAAGGAATATCAAAGAACATGAGGAAGCTCAAAGGGAACGCGAACTTTATATTGATGAAGTCAAGTGGATATTACTTATTATTACAACGATTGGATTGCTATTGGCAATATCATTAAGAATATGTTTGATGAGGAAGGTAGGGCTTTATTCCATAAGGTTAGTAGTTTTTATCCCAATTATGACTATGATGAAACTGATAGTGAATATTCCGCTATGATAGTGGGGCAGTATCGATATAACAGTGACCGCTTATTTGAAATAGCCGCAAAATACGGGCTCATTCCTCCTATCAAAAAGTGATTTTGAGAATAAAAGGGATAACTATCGGTGTGTAGCTTATCCCTTTTATTTGTATTATACTATCGGTGAAAAACCTCAACCGGTAAGGCAATAGTTATGAAAGAAAGAAACGAGATGAAATGCGATGTAATTTACCGGTGTGTTTCGTTTATCATTGATTATCAGTACTTCTCGGAAGCTGTGTGCAAATTGTGTGCAATGAACTTTTGTGTGCAAAGAAAAAAGCCGCTACAAATCTCTTTGTAACGGCTTGATTTTCTTTGTTTTATGCTTTGTGGACCAGCCTGGGCTTGAACCAGGGACCTCCAGATTATGAGTCTGTTGCTCTAACCAACTGAGCTACAAGTCCGTGCCACAATTTCCTGTTAGCAGGTGCAAAAGTAGTATATTCCCTTGAAACTTGCAAGATTTATCGCCCAAATTTTGATAAAAAGATTTAATTCCCTTATTCGTAAGGATATAAATTGTATTTTTGTGCACCATTAATTAATTTTGCTAAGCCGTATGGCACAAAAAAAACAGGAAACAGCCCTAACAGGGCTTTCGGACAAAGAAGTCCTTATCAGTAGAGAGAAGTATGGGAATAACCTCTTGACACCTCCCAAACGTCCTTCCATGTGGAAACTTTATCTGGAAAAGTTCCGCGACCCGGTTATACGTATTCTTTTAGTCGCAGCATTCTTTTCCTTAGTGATTGCCATTATTGAAAATGAGTATGCGGAAACAATCGGCATTTTCTTTGCTATTTTTCTGGCAACCGGTATCGGATTCTACTTTGAATACGATGCGAATAAGAAGTTTGACTTACTGAACGCTGTAGGCGAAGAAACACCAGTTACAGTAATCAGAAATGGGAAAGTACGGGAAATTCCCCGTAAGGAGATTGTAGTAGGTGATATCGTAGTTCTGAATACCGGTGAGGAGATTCCTGCCGACGGAATCTTACTGGAAGCTATTTCCCTGCAAGTGAATGAATCCAACTTGACAGGAGAATTAATGGTCAATAAAACCATCCATGAAGAACTATTTGATGAAGAAGCCACTTATCCCAGCAATGAAGTGATGCGTGGTACCACAGTAGTTGACGGACATGGAATAATGAAGGTAGAACGTGTGGGTGATTCCACCGAAATAGGTAAGGTAGCACGTCAGGCCACCGAACAAAGTGAAGAAGAGACTCCATTGAATATCCAATTGACAAAATTGGCGGGTTTCATCGGAAAAATAGGTTTTACCATTGCCACGCTTACCTTTATCGTTTTCACAACTAAAGACCTTTACTCCTACCTCAGCGTAAATGAAATAACAGACTGGCATGGGTGGATGGCAATAGCCCGCATTGTATTGAAATATTTCATGATGGCTGTCACTTTAATTGTAGTAGCCGTTCCTGAAGGCTTACCGATGAGTGTCACCTTAAGTCTTGCACTAAATATGCGCCGTATGCTGAAAACCAATAATCTGGTACGTAAAATGCATGCTTGTGAAACAATGGGGGCCATTACTGTGATCTGCACCGACAAAACAGGTACATTGACACAAAACCTGATGCAGGTACATGAAGCGAAACTTGATGCCACCAAAGCAGATTTAATAGCTGAAGGGATCAGTGCCAACTCCACAGCTTTCCTTGAAGAAACAGGAGAAAACAAGAAACCATCCGGAGTAGGTAATCCTACTGAAATAGCCTTATTGCTTTGGCTGAATGAACAGGGCAAGAACTATTTGGAATTACGTGAAAATGCAAAAGTTATCAATCAACTTACTTTCTCTACAGAACGTAAGTATATGGCTACATTAGTAGATTCACCTATCCAGCAGAAAAAGGTACTCTATATAAAAGGAGCTCCCGAAATTGTGATGAGAAAATGCAACCTCTCTTCCGAGGAACAGGCTCATTACAATGCCGATCTGCTGGCCTATCAGAACAAGGCAATGCGTACTTTAGGATTAGCTTATAAATTTATCCCCGAAGACTCCGGTAACGATTGTGCCGAACTAGTCAATGAAGGGAATATGATTTTCCTAGGTATCGTAGCTATCAGCGACCCTATTCGTCCGGATGTACCGGAAGCCGTACAGAAATGTCAGTCGGCAGGTATCGGTGTGAAAATTGTTACAGGCGACACCCCGGGAACAGCTACCGAAATTGCCCGCCAAATAGGGCTATGGAAACCTGAAGATACAGACCGGAACCGCATAACAGGGGTAGAGTTTGCTGCATTAAGCGATGAAGAAGCTCTGGACCGCGTACTTGACTTGAAAGTAATGAGTCGTGCGCGTCCTATGGACAAGCAACGTCTGGTCCAACTGTTACAGCAAAAAGGAGCCGTAGTAGCAGTAACCGGAGACGGAACAAACGATGCTCCTGCACTGAATCACGCTCAAGTAGGTCTTTCTATGGGAACCGGTACGTCAGTAGCCAAGGAAGCAAGTGACATAACCCTATTGGATGACTCGTTCCACAGTATCGCTACCGCAGTAATGTGGGGACGCTCTCTTTACAAAAACATTCAGCGTTTCATCGTATTCCAGCTGACTATCAACGTAGTCGCATTAGCCAGTGTTTTATTAGGGGCTTTCTTTGGTACAGAACTACCACTGACCGTAACACAAATGCTTTGGGTAAATCTTATTATGGACACTTTTGCCGCCATGGCCTTAGCATCTATTCCCCCCAGTGCAGACGTCATGAATGAAAAGCCACGCAAGACCGATGATTTCATCATCACTAAAGCCATGCGTAAAAATATACTAGGTGTAGGCTTCTGCTTCCTTGCCATACTGATGACATTAATTGTCATTATCAAACAGATGCCAGCAGATTTAGTAGGACAAGCTTTGACGCAATTCTTCACGATCTTCGTGATGCTGCAATTCTGGAATCTATTTAATGCCAGTGTTTTCGGGACCAACCATTCTGTATTCAAGGATTCCCGTCATGCATTAGGCATGCTAAGTGTGGCTATCATTATTTTAGTCGGACAAATTCTGATTGTCGAGTTCGGAGGTAAAGTGTTCCGTACCGAACCTATGAATTTCATGACTTGGGTTTATATTATCGCAGGAACGTCATTCGTATTGTGGATTGGTGAAATCTACCGTTGGATAAAACGAATACAGAAAAAAGACTAAAAAAGAGAATAAAGCACATAAAGAGTTATGGACAGTAAGATTAAAAATGTCGTTTTTGATTTAGGAGGAGTATTAATAAATCTGGATTTTGACAATTGCCTGAATGCTTTTCGTAAAGCAGGATTTCGAGATATAGAGAAACAGGCATGCCAGTTCAGGGGAAAAGGTTTCTTTTCCCAATTTGAATTGGGTGAAATCAGCCCGGAAGAATTCCGGAAAGCCATTCGTAAGGAGGTCAGCGAAGCCCTGTCCGACCATGAAATTGATGATATGTGGAACCTGATGCTACTTGATATTCCTCGTGAAAAGCTGGACTTATTGCTAAAGTTACGCGAACATTATATGGTTTACCTGCTTAGTAATACCAACCGGATACATTGGGATTATGCCTGTGAGCAAATGTTCTGTTATCGGGGATTCCGTGTAAATGACTTTTTTGAAGATATTTTTCTGTCTTTTGAAATGCACAAGGCCAAACCGGAAAAAGACATTTATGAGCAAATGATGAAAGAAGCAAACATCTTGCCCGAAGAAACGTTTTTTATAGATGACTCGGCAATCAATTGCCAGGCAGCAATATCGCTTGGCATACAGTCCTATCATTACCATATTGGAGAAGATTTAAGTTCACTTTTTGAATAATGAAAATAATATCAGATATAAACCATCAAACATTGCCTCCTTCAGTTGCCACTATCGGCTTCTTCGATGGAGTGCATCGCGGACACCGCTTTCTTATTAATCAAGTAAAAGAGGTCGCTGCCAAGGATGGGTTATATTCTGCATTGATCACTTTTCCTGTACATCCCAGACAAGTGATACAAACCGCTTATCGTCCGCAATTACTTTCTTCACCAACAGAGAAACTCGAATTATTGGAAACGATGCAAGTAGATTACTGCTTTCTTCTCCCTTTTACACAGGAACTTTCACTGTTTTCGGCTCGAGAGTTTATGCAGTTGCTACGTAACAAGTTCAATATCCATACATTAGTTATAGGCTACGACCATCGTTTCGGTCACAACCGCAGTGAAAATTTTGAAGATTATTGCCGTTATGGTGAGGAACTGAACATATATATAGTACGCGCGCGAGCTTACACAGACAAAGAGGGCAAAATCAGCTCTTCAGTCATCCGCCAACTATTAAAAGAAGGTGAAGTAAGTCAGGCTGCCAAATTCCTGGGGTATAACTACTATCTGGATGGAACAGTGGTAGATGGCTACAAAGTAGGCAGAAAAATAGGATTCCCTACAGCTAACCTGCAAGTGGATTGTAGCGACAAGTTAATTCCCTCGGAAGGAGTTTATGCAGTATATGTATATGTGGAAGGAAAAAAATGGGCAGGAATGTTGAACATAGGACACCGCCCTACTATCAATAACGGCAACAATTTAAGTATTGAAGTGAACATCCTCAATTTTTCGGAGAATATCTACCACAAAGAAATGCGCATTGAGTTCGTAAAGTATCTTCGCCCTGAAGAAAAATATGACACTATAGATGCACTCATTGCCCAAATGCATAAAGACCGGGAAAAAACGGCCAGAATTCTTCTCTAAATACAAGGGAGCATTGTACAGCCTTCCCCCTTTCAAACTACTCTTTCTACACATCTTCGTTTACAGTCAGTTTTGCCTGCTCGAAAACAGTTCATTCCATGTATTAGGGCAGACAAAATCGCCCCTGCCAGTGAACGCAAACGCTATCGGAAGAATTAATTCACCGATACCAGTCACTTCTTGCATAAAATCTGTTTCTTCATACACTTCCATCCTACAAAGCACGAAAAAAGATATATTTTTATCGTTTTTCGATATTTTTTTTTCGTTTTTCTTTTGTAGTATCAAAATAAGATATACATTTGCATATCGATAAACGATAAATGAATATCGAGAAACAAGAAAGAATAAACACAAACATTAAAACACGAAGTAAAAATGAAAAAGTCAGTATTAAAATCAGTTTTAGCAGCAATTGCAGTAGTAATGATGAGTTGTACAACAACAGCAAACGCACAAACAGGAAACACAAAGTACATCTACGGTCAGAATGACACAAACACAACCGTGTACACACTGAATGAAGACGGCAAAACATTGACACGCAAACTGAAGTATGAGTACAAACACGATGAAAATGGTCAGGTAATTGAGAAAAAAGCTTATCGCTGGGATGCTTACCGGGAACTGTGGAAGCCGGCCTATCTGCTTACCGTAACTCCCGGAGTCTATGAAATCAAACTCAACTACGCTGAATGGAACGCCAAAGAGAGCACTTTCAACCATAACAAACAAGAAAGTATTTACCGTGAAGGCAACAACGCAAACTTGTTGGCCGACACACAAAACAAAAAGTAATGGAAACTTTGAATGAAACACAAACCCAAAATAAGAATGCGACCAGCCTGTGGCAAACCATAGGAATGTACATAGGAATGATGGTCGGATTTTTATATCCGCAAATAGGATTAGGCTTGGGTATGCTTTTGGGAATAGCTTTGGGAAGACTGGTCCTGACCAAGATTCCTGTCAACACCCCACTGGCCCAAAGAGCACAACAAAAAAGCGCAATTATCCTTATTTTAGCATTTCTTATCCTATTCATGAACCATTGGTACGTTCCATGCAAACATGCCATTGCTCACTTGATGAACTAAAAACAAATCAACCAAATTTAAAAGACAACCAGATGAAAACAACCATGATTTTGATCGCACCAAGGAGAAACCCAAGGATGCTTACTTAAAGAAACAGATACCCTCAGGACGGATGCGGAAGTCCGTCCTACCCCTTAATTCAAATCCATTTTAAACCAATAAACATTCTATTATGGGACGCGCAATTAAATTAGTACTTTATTACTTCGCTTATCAGTTAGCTTTCACCTTCCTGGTAGGACTTCCGGCGGGAATTATTAAAGTGATGAACGAAATTTCAGAAAATGATAATCTGGCTTATGCCGTAGGTAAGAATACAGCCTCTATGACAGGACTCGTTATGGTACTGGCAGGAATAGCCATGATCTGGCACCTGATCTACTTTAAATACGTTCAATTCAACAAGACAAGCTGGACTGAAGTACCTGCAAAAACCATTTTATTGAGTATTCCCTTCATTATAGCAGCCATGTTCATCTGCAATGTAGCCAGCGAATTCATAGAACTGCCCAACCTAGTGGAAGACACATTCATAGGAATGAGCCGCAATGTATTCGGCATCATCGCCATTGCCGTCATGGCACCTCTGGTAGAAGAGTTGCTGTTCCGTGGAGCCATTGAAGGGCATTTCCTGCAAACCGGAAAAAGACCCGGTATGGCAATCCTCCTGTCAGCACTCATTTTCGGTCTCATCCATGTCAATCCGGCGCAAGTACCTTTCGCCTTCTGTCTGGGATTGGTATTCGGATGGCTTTATTACCGCACAGGAAGCATTATACCGGGAATGATAGGGCATTTTCTAAATAACTCCCTGGCTACCATTGCCATGGCTACATCAACCCAAGAAGAGTTGAATGAAAAAACGGTTGATATGATTGGCGCCACACCTACTTACATCCTTTTGGCAGCCGCCATAATCATCCTAGTCGGCATGTATTTCTATCTGAACAAACATTTGCCACAGCCGGGAACACCCTCTGAAATTACTAACACACAAGCATAAATGTAACAATGAAAACAAAACTCAACCTCTTTTGCGTCTGCGTACTTATCGCCTTGCTCCTTTCCACCTCAACGACAGTGAGCATCATGTTCCATTCTTTCACAAGTGCCTTTAAAGCCGGATACGAAAGTGTAGAAAAAGGAAAGGATATCCACATTTCCGATTATAAGATGATTTGCACCCTTCCTACCGATCTACTTGAAAAGACAGGAAGTGTAACCAATGTCAGGACAGGAGAACAGGCATCTATCATACCGATTATAAGCATGGTAGAGGCGCCAACGAAAGAAAATGATACCTTCCATGCACTAAACAGGATTGCCTCATTCATTTCGGTGATAGCGGGAATTTTCTGCCTGTTGCAGTTCTTTTATTTGATCAGAAATATCAATCGCGGTGATATCTTCAGCTGGAAGAATGTGAAGTTTCTGCGCAAGTTAGGATGGGCATTGATACTTTTGTTTATCTGCACGCTGGCTACCATCGTGATTGGAAATTATGAAGCTTCGCAAGTGTTGCAACTCAACGGATGCGAGTTCTCCTATACCTTTGCTTTTTCCGATGCGACTCTCATTCTGGGATTCATTTCATTGCTGGTAGCCGAAGTATTTGCCATCGGACTGAAGATGAAAGAAGAACAAGATTTAACCATTTAAAAAAACAGAGCAGACTATGAACAAGTTCAGAATATTAGGTGTCATAGCCATTATAGCCATCATTGCAAACTTCTTTGGAGGATTGGATGAAAATTGGAGAGATTTCAAGAAAGGATTTGAAGATGGACATAACAGTGCAATGGAAATATATGAGCCTGGACGCCACATTATACCCCATCATGCAACCTCAGTCAAACTGAATGTAGAGCCGTTACCTGAAACTACTGTCGATTCACTGAGCAACAACCGCGTGGACTGGACACTCCCCTACACAGTGACTGAAATAGAAACGTATGCCAAGCCATCGGCCTGGCACATCCTTGTCATGGGACTTGCCATACCCGGAATATTCCTTTTTCTCATCGGTTTCTGCTCATTGATCCGGTTGCTCATTTCCATCTCACGCCGCGAAGTATTTACATCTGCCAATGTACGGCGCCTCCGTTGGTTTGCATACACCAGTGCAAGCTTGGAAATCCTCATAGCTGTTGACGAATGGATTGTAGGAAACGCAGCAGTTGAGCAAATCAGTCTGCCGGGCTACAAAATCATCAGCTACGCCGGTTATTCTCCCGACTGGGTAGCTGTGATAATTCCCATTCTTTTTGCCGAGATATTTGCTATCGGGGCAAAAATGAAAGAAGAACAGGATTTAACCATTTAAGAAAAATGCCATGAAAGAAAAAAATACTTTCCCCTCAAAAAGAAAAAGCATCTTTTATTTGATACTTTGCCTGATAGCTACTCTGTTTGTAAGTTCATTCATCTATTTCCTTGTGTTACATCCATTGTTGGACAACAAAATAGTGAGGATATCGATCAACATTGGATGGACTTGCTTCTGTCTGTATGCCTTTAAGAAACTGACGCAACGCCACACCCTTTGGTGGCGCGCAGTAGATGAGAACCCGAATAAACCCAAAATGAATTGATCTATGCCAATTATAGTAAATTTAGACGTAATGATGGCGAAACGAAAAATTTCGCTGGGAGATTTAGCCGAGAAGATAGACCTGACTCCTGCTAACCTTTCCATATTGAAAACCGGGAAAGCGAAAGCCATCCGTTTCTCTACCCTTGAGGCTATTTGCAGGGAACTAAATTGCCAGCCCGGAGATATTTTAGAATATAGAGAAGAAGGTGAATAATATAAACAGCCACATATACAAACACTCTGATACCATAAAATTCTCATATCTTTAATCCGGATACTCTGACCGATAAAGCATTTCAATTGCCATACCGGCAGAGTATTTTCACCTTATACCTAAAATTTTCTTATCACTTCCCGACACGCTTTAGCCAATATTCCCTAAAAATACACTACTGATAAAAACAAATATTGCATAAGCACCATATAATCCCATGATTATCCGTATCTTTGCAGCGAATTAGATATTTGAAAATAAATGAAGACATTTGAAGAGTTAGGCGTTTCCCCGGAAATACTAAAAGCGATTAAAGAAATGGGATATGAGAATCCCATGCCGGTACAAGAAGAAGTAATACCGTATTTATTGGGAAACGGCAACGATGTAGTAGCCCTAGCACAAACAGGGACTGGAAAAACAGCCGCATTTGGTCTGCCGCTTATCCAAAAAGTTGACGTAAAACACCGTGCACCTCAAGCACTAATTTTATGCCCCACACGCGAATTGTGCTTGCAGATTGCAGGCGATCTGAACGATTACTCCAAGTACATTGACGGGCTGAAAATCCTTCCCGTATATGGTGGTTCATCCATCGAAAGCCAAATACGCATGTTGAAAACAGGCGTACATATTATTGTGGCTACTCCCGGACGACTGATTGATCTAATAGAAAGAAAGGTTGCCAAACTAGAAACAATTACAGATGTAGTAATGGACGAAGCCGATGAAATGCTGAATATGGGATTTACTGATAGCATAAATGCTATCCTTGAAAAAGTTCCTGAAGATCGGAATACCTTGATGTTCTCGGCTACCATGAGTCCGGAAATCTCACGCATCGCCAAAAAATATCTGCATGACGCAAAAGAAATCACTATCGGTACCAAAAATGAGGGCAGTAAAAACGTCAATCACATAGCCTATTTAGTACACGCTAAAGACAAATATGCCGCATTGAAACGTATCGCGGATTATTATCCACAGATTTATGGCATCATTTTCTGTCGTACCCGTAAAGAAACTCAGGAAATTGCAGATAAATTAATACAAGACGGTTATAACGCAGACTCTTTGCACGGTGAGCTCTCACAAGCCCAGCGCGACTTAGTGATGCAAAAATTCCGCCAACGCCATTTACAGCTTTTAGTTGCTACCGACGTAGCAGCCCGTGGCCTAGATGTAAATGACCTTACTCATGTCATTAATTATGGCTTGCCCGATGATATAGAAAGCTATACTCATCGTAGTGGTCGTACAGGACGTGCCGGAAAAACAGGTATTTCTATTGCCATCATCAACCTGCGCGAAAAAGGCAAGATGCGTGAGATAGAACGAATCATCAACAAAAAATTTATCATGGGTGAGATGCCCAGTGGTAAACAAATTTGCGAGCAGCAATTGATTAAATTGATAGATGACATAGAAAAGGTAAAAGTAAACGATGAAGAAATTGAATCCTTCCTACCCGGAATCTATCGTAAACTGGAATGGCTTTCAAAGGAAGATCTGATAAAGCGCGTGGTGTCAATGGAATTTAACCGCTTCTTGGAATACTATAGTAACGCTCCGGAAATAGAAATTCCCAGCACAAATGACCGTCGCAGCGAACGTGGCTCCAAAGAACGCAAGGATCATGGCAGTGCTCGTGAAAAGACAGAGCGTAAAGCAGAAAAAGGATACACCCGTCTATTCCTGAATGTAGGAAAGACAGACGGTTTCTATGCCAACCAAATCATAGAACTGATTAACCGCAACATGAAGAAGCAACGTACTACCATCGGACGAATAGACCTGATGCAGAATTTCTCTTTCTTCGAAGTAGCAGAAAATCAGGCACAGGACGTGATTAAAGCATTGAACAAGGTTAATCTGAATGGCGGCCGGAAAATTGTAGTAGAAGTTGCCGGTGACAATAATGGCAAAAACGACAATGGCGAACGCAGAAGCAGTGCAGCAAGGAATGCTTCATTCGGCAAAAAAAGTGACAGGTCCAATAAAAAAACGACCTCAAAAGAAGGAAGACCCAGCCGTGCGGAACGTGGCTACATTGAAGAACGCGGTCCCAAAACGAAAGACGACTGGAAACAATTCTTTAACAGCGATAACAATAAGAAAAAGAAATCCAAGAAATGAGGAAGCCAACTTCATGAAAGAGAATTGAGCATAGTAGAAATATGCAAATAACATCCACTTCTCTCGAATAATAGCGGAGCAGGCAGAATTGAAACAACCTGTCATTTCAAGGACATTCCGCAAATAATACGATAAATCCAACTGACTCATAATGAATCAGTTGGATTTATCGTATTATTCAAAAAAAGATTTGCCGAATATCCTTGTTTACATCGAATTAATATTAACAGTTTTTTTGCCATCTTTCCGGATGAAAGATTATATGACAAACTATCGGAACTTTGACATACCCAAGCTTCCCTGTCATTTCATATTTTTCTTTTAGTCTGTCAATTTCAGTTCATCGACCAAACGGGAAGCTTTCCCATATTTTTCAATCATGTAAAGAACATAGCGGATATCCACCCCGATACAACGCTGCAAATTAGGTTCAAAAACAATATCTCCACTCATTGCTTCCCAATTCCCGTCAAAAGCAAGACCTATTAATTCCCCTTTTCCATTAAACATTCCACTACCGGAATTCCCTCCCGTAATATCATTATCCGAAATAAAGCAAACATTCATATTACCATCTCCGGTAGCATAACGTCCGAAATCCTTCCTTCTCAAGCATTCGACTACAGAAGGAAGCACATCGAAATCACTATCTCCCTTATACTGCCTTATCTTGTCAAAAATACCTTTTGTCGTCGTAAAGTAAGAATATTCAATAGCATCTTTCGGTGAGTAACCACCCACCATGCCAAAACTCAGACGCATAGTAGAATTAGCATCCGGATAAAACACCCTATCTGCCTCCATCTCACGCATTGCTTCATTCAGCAAACGTTCATTTTTCTCAATATTCATACTAGCTTCTTCCACCGACTGATTGAATTCATAAAATTTCACCAACATATCAATAGCAAAAGAAGCCGCAGGGTCATCAAACAAGACATAAGTGGTATCTCCCTTCACCACCTGTTCAAACCCATGCGGTGTCTTTAAAGAGGAACGAGCATACAAATCATCTACATAAGCTTGGTAATCACCTTTAAAATCTTTCTCTATCAATGGATAAACATCAGGTAAAAACTCCTTGCCTACCTCAGCCGCATATTCTTTCAACATAGCCACAAAGACTTGTTTATCCACACTTATATCCATATTGGCATAAATCTCCAACAATTGCCGCATATTACGCTCCAAATCACTCTCCTCTGCCTCAAAATCAAAATTCAGTACAGCCAAGGCTGCCGTAATCAACTCCGGTCCATTAGCAAATGTTTCTCCAAAATATGCCATAGCCCGTGCCGCATTTCTACGATTACGATAATTCAGCTCCAGTTCAGTCAGAACCCTTGCATATTTGCTTCGCTTATCAGGTTCCCGACGGATCCATTCTTGCAACTGGCGCTCCAAAGCTTGTTTTTTCTCTATCACTTTCAACTCTTTTACCGCTTGATTCATGCCTATACTATTCTTCCAATAGTTAGAGCTTTGTGCATACTTGGAAGCATATTTAATGCGGATATCATCACTTTTTTCCATTGCATTTTTCCAGATAGCCTGCTTGATGGTACGGACATTAATCATAGCGGCATTATCCGTATTAATCCTTTCGTCTATCCCAAATGAAGACAAATACCTGCTGGTAGAACCGGGATATCCCATAGTCATGCAAAATGAACCTTGTTCATACCCGCCCAAAGAAACAGGAGCAAAATAATCCGGATGATAAGGCACATTCTCCGGAGAATAAGCTGCCGGTTGATTATTCTGATCAGCATAAATACGAAAAACAGAGAAATCCCCGGTATGGCGGGGCCATACCCAATTATCTGTATCCCCGCCAAACTTGCCTACAGAAGAGGGAGGAGCAAACACCAGACGAACATCATAATAATCTTTATACACAGACAGATAAAACTCATTACCACCATAAAAAGGAGTTATCTCAGCACGCAGCAACGTATCATTCGCCACAGCTTCCTGAGCAAGCAATGTGGAAATAGAATCCACAATCAGCGCACGGTCATTTTCCTTTGTCCCGACTGGAATAGCTTGCAACACACGCTCCGTCACATCCTCTGTGCGTATCAGGAAACTGACAAATAAATCCGGATTAGGAAGCTCCTTACTTAAGGAGTCGGCTACAAAACCATCTCGCAAATAATCATGCTCCACAGAACTATGCTGCTGAATGGCATCATACCCACAATGGTGGTTAGTAAAAACCAAGCCATCCGGAGATACAACAACCCCCGAGCAAAAACCTCCAAAACTAACAACAGCATTAGCCAATGCTTTTCCACCAGGGATTATACAATTGTTCAGATGAAAGTTCCAACCCCATTTCTTTCATCACTTGTTGAGTTTGTTTGCTAAGGCAACAAGGAAGCCACATTCCCTCACTACCCCATATACATAAAGGCAGGAAAGACTAGCAGCAACAGTAGTTTTTTCATGGTTTTATTCTACAATTAATTTAAGTTTTTTTCGCCCCGACACGTGCCTTCAACCATTCGGAAATCTTTTTCCTGTTCTTTTCCTCACATGGGTCTTTTACTGAATTTCATCAAGACTATTGTCAATGTGTCCGTTTTGGGTTGAGTCCACCTGCAATTCCACAGTCTTCGCCATGGCTATGGCTTCTGCTGCAGGATAAAGTACTTTAAGTTCGGGAATTATCTTTTTTATCTACGGTATTGTATGCGGCATATACATTAAGCTCGTTTTCCAAAGACTTAATCTCTCTCCTGCTGCTCCAGCAAACGTTTTCTCACTATTCTTATAGAGTCCTCCATCACTTGGGCCTTTATACTGCCAATATCCATCGCATCATTATTCATTCCTTGAAGAACAACCAGTTTGGTACCTGCCAGATTAAAAAGTTTCAAAGTTATCCCTTGCGGTTGCTATTTCTGTTTCCGGGACCTCATTGCCTATTAGCACAACACGTATTTCCTTCTTCTCGAAAAGAAATCTTCCGGTCTATTACTTGGGTATTATTAAAATCCAGCTCCTCGTTGATAAAAGTTGTTGGCAGAGGCCTCATAAATAGTGCTTTTTCACAATGCCATAAGTCAGATAAACAGCAGGACACATGGTGGCCAAAGTAATAAACAAATGATATATTTCTGACCAATTTTCTCGCGCTCCTTATCCACAAACTCCTTACGTTGGAAATGCATGACACGCACCCCGATAAAAGTAGCCAGACTGATAAATACTGAATTGATAAAATACAAATAGAACGCACCTAAAAAATAAAGTAAATTTCCGGTAGCAAGCCCGAATCCGGCAGTACACAAAGGCGGCATCAAAGCCGTAGCAATAGCTACCCCCGGAATAACATTCCCCTTCTCCTTTGTAGACAAGGCGATAATACCGGCCAAGCCACCGCATAAAGCTATAAGCACATCATATATAGTAGGAGAAGTACGTGCCAGCAACTCCGATTGCACTTCATCCAACGGAGTCAGCGAAAAATAAATCGTGGAGCTGTAATCACACTAAATACAGTCGCCACCAAATAACTTTTCAGAGAACGTTTCAACAGTTCAAAATCATTCTGTCCGATAGCCAGCCCCACTCCCATAATCGGCCCCATCAGCGGAGATATCAACATAGCACCGATAATCACTGCCGTAGAATTCACATTCAAGCCCAATGAAGCAATAAAAATTGCGAATATAAGAATCCACAAATTAGTTCCTTTGAACTCAACACCGTTACGAATACTTTCTACAATCAAGGCTTCATTATCCTTATCCTTGCGCAAATCAAGATATTCACCAAAGAACTGCTTTATATAAGGGCACATTCTTCAAATCATTCTTCAGGTCACTCATAGCTATTTCTTTATGTATCGGTTTATAACAGGTATCTGCTGCAAGGGGAAGTCCGTTTTCACAATATATGCCACAAACAATAACAACAGTAATGTACGAACACCCAACAACAAGAATATATTTTGAATAGGAAGATAAACTGAAACAATGTAAAGTACCAGCGCTAACGCCACATAGTTACCTATCGCTTTCAAATCATAATTAATAGGATATTTTTTCTGCCCTACAAAATAAGAGAGAAGCATAGCTACTCCATATCCGGCAAAACCTGCCCACGCACACGCCATATAGCCAAATACCGGAATAAGGAAAATATTTATCAGGATAATGATACTGCATCCCACCAATGAAAAATAAGCTCCCCATTTTGTTTCATCAATCAGCTTATACCAAAAAGAAAGATTGAAATAAATACCCATAAACATTTCGGCAGCCATGACAATAGGTACAACTTTAAGCCCTACCCAATAATCACGTCCTAAAATATAACGCAATATATCAAGGTAAAACATAACAGCCAAAAAGGCCAGCAAAGTGAAGATAATGAAAAACTTCATCGCTTTGGCATACATTTCCCGACTATCCTTTTCTTTACTCTTACTAAAAACAAACGGCTCGTATGCAAACCGGAAAGCCTGTGTCAGCATGGCCATTATCATAGCTATTTTACTGGCAGCCCCATAAATACCCAACTGGATGGTCGCCTCCGCCTTATCAGGATAAACAAACGGAAAAATAATTTTATCGGCTACCTGATTTAAGATTCCGGCAATACCCAGAATCAATATCGGGAAAGAATAATGCAGCATACGCCGCAACAACTCCCTGTCCAGCACATACCTGAAGCCCACCAATTCTTTCCACATACACAGCATCACCAAAGAAGTACAAGCCAGATTTATAGCAAAAGCCACTCCGACATTCTCTCCTTTCATACCTACAAAATAAGCGATATTCAAGGCAATGCTGGCAAAAATGAACAACAATTTCAATGCAGCGAACTTAACAGGGCGTTTCTTATATCGCAAATAAGCAAAAGGAATAGCTTGGAAAGCGTCCATTGCGACTACAATCAGCATCATCCCCATATACCACGGATGCTCTCCATATCCCAAGAAACCTGCTATGGGATGCAGAAAAGAAAGACAAACGATTAAAAACAAGAGCGCAGTCGCCCCTACCGAAAGCAAAGTAGTGGAATAGACGCGCATCGGATCATCCACCCCCTTATTGGCAAACCGGAAAAATCCGGTTTCCATACCATATGTTAAAAGCACCATCAGCAAGGCAGTTATAGCATACATATTGGTAATGATACCATAGCCCCCCGATTCCACAGGCAAAGCGTTGGTATATATCGGTACTAACAAATAATTCAGGAACCGCCCGATGATACTACTCATCCCATATATGGCTGTTTCCTTGGCTAATGCTTTTAATCCTGCCATCTTTTAATCATCAAATAATGTCTTCTGACTATTATAAATGCTCCGTCCCAGGTGCATATAGGCCAGTTCCGTGACCTCACGTCCACGCGGAGTACGTTTTAAGAAACCTTCTTTAATCAAAAAAGGTTCATAAACCTCCTCTATTGTTCCGGCGTCTTCACCCAAAGCGGTTGCAATAGTAGTCAGCCCCACAGGGCCTCCCTTAAACTTATCTATAATAGTACATAAAATCTTGTTATCTATCTCATCCAGTCCATACCTGTCAATGTTCAAGGCTTCTAAAGCAAACCGGGCAATTTCCACATCAATCCTTCCGGAACCTTTCACCTGGGCAAAATCACGGACGCGCCTCAACAGCGCATTTGCAATACGGGGCGTTCCACGGCTGCGCGAAGCAATCTCACCCGCCGCTTTCACGTCACAAGGCACATTCAATATAGTAGCAGAACGACGGATAATGCTTGTTAATACATCATCGTCATAATACTCCAAATGAAGATTAATTCCAAAACGGGCACGCAAAGGCGCAGTCAGCAACCCACTCCGGGTAGTGGCTCCAACCAAAGTAAACGGGCTCAACTCCAACTGGATACTACGCGCCGAAGGTCCCTTGTCTATCATTATATCGATACGATAATCCTCCATGGCAGAATACAGATATTCTTCTACCACAGGGCTCAACCGATGTATTTCATCAATAAAAAGCACATCATTGGGTTCCAGGCTGGTCAGTACTCCCGCCAAATCACCCGGTTTATCCAGCACCGGTCCTGAGGTCACTTTAAAACCTACTCCCAGTTCATTGGCAATGATATTACTTAAGGTCGTCTTGCCCAAGCCGGGAGGTCCGTGCAAAAGAACATGGTCTAACGCCTCGGCCCGCAGACGCGCCGCCTTGACAAAGATGCGCAGATTATCCACTACCTTATCCTGCCCGCTGAAATCTTCAAAATTCAGCGGACGTAAGGCATTCTCAAAATCGCGTTCCTTAGTTGTGAGCTGTTGCTCGCGTATATCAAAATTTTCTTCCATTTTTTTGTTTATGACACAAAGGTACAAAAGATATTATTATTATAGAAAGAAAGATGGAGGAATTCATTTTCAGTTCCTCTCTGGTCCTTCTTTTCAACATTATTATTGTATTAATTATTATTCATTATGGGAATTACATTAGGAAAGAAACAATTGAACAAAGGAAGAGTTTCGCTTTATTTGAATTACAGTTATAACGGGAAGCGCCGCAAAGAGTATTTGGGCATCATCCTGGACGCTCCTACCAGTGCAGAGCGAAGAGCGGAAAACAGAAACAAGGTACTAATTGCCAGGCAGATAAGAGCAAAGAAGGAACTAGAATTCTTATCTGTTGAATATCATCTGAACGATATAGAAAATACATTCGATGATATACTTCCAACAGATAAAAGCAATGTTCCCGATTTCTATATTCTGATAGGACAATACCTGGATACCTATCACAAAAAGGACAAGAAAATGGTCAGGGCATGTATCACCCACCTGCGACTGTTTACAAGAAAGAAAAGCTTACCTGTAACCCTTCTCACAAAAGATTTTTGTATAAATTTTCTTGAGTATCTCAGGGATCATCTCCGAGGTAACACTCCCATCGGATATTTCAAGAAATTCAGAATGTGCATCAATAAATGTATAGAAAAAAAGTTAATGACCTCTAACCCTACAGATGGTATCCGCCTGATGCAGTTTGATGAGGTAACCAAAGCAATCCTCAGCTTAAAAGAGATTCAGAAACTTGCTATCACTCCATGCCCCAACAACGAAGTAAAAAGGGCATTCTTGTTCTCTTGCTATTGTGGGCTGCGCTGGTGTGATGTGCACCAACTGCAATATAAAGACATAGATTTCTCATCAAACCGCCTTACTATTCTACAACAGAAAGTACAGTCACACTCCAAAAACGCAATCTTGCATCTAAACTTAAACCACACTGCCATCAAGCTCCTGCAAAGACATAAAGGCATTAACGAGGAGTTGGTATTCGGGCTCCCCTCCTATTCTTACACACTAAGAATTTTAAACAAATGGGTCAAAAGGGCTAATATACACAAGCACATCACCTTCCACTGTGCCCGGCACTCATTTATCACCAACATTATGGCAAATGGAGCTAATATCAAGACCGCCGCCAGCCTTGCAGGACATTCTACTACCCGGCACACTGAAAAATATGTTCATATCATAGATGAACTCAAACAAAAAGCAGTAGATAGTTTACCGGATATTATTGTCAATTATAAATAAAAAAGGACCTGAAACGGCCCTTACATCATTAAAGTTGTCACACATATAACTGGTGTTCAAACAATTAGTATTACTGTATAGTATCCGGCACGAATACGACCTACCTGAGTAATGCGGTGAACAACTACTTCGGATGCAATTTCAAGCGGTTAATAAATTCCTACAGGGTGGTTCGCGCGAAGGAGTTGCTGGACGGTAAAGATTGCCCGGTGAATGAGCTTTTCAGCCGTTGCGGGTTCGCCTCCAAGAGCGTGTTCTATGTGGCGTTCAGAAAAGTAGTTGGCATGACTCCCCTGCAATATATATCGCAGAGTCGGAATCCTTTTATGATTCAACGCAATTAAGTCCTTTTATAACAATAAACATTTTGAGTTTTTAAATTTATAAATTTAAAGTTTTTCTATTATGAACAAAAAATTTTTAAGTGCAATCCTGTTCGGAGCCTTGATGGTTTCTTCGACAGGAACATTTGTATCTTGTAAAGACTATGATGATGACATAGACAATTTGCAGGAACAAATTAACAAACTGGCGACTAAGGAGGACATGACTTCTCAGATCGCTACTTTGCAAGCTGCTTTAACTACTGCTGCAAAAGATGCAAGCGATGCTCTTGCTAAAGCAACTGCCGCTGAAACCGCTGCAAAAGCTGCTGGTGATGCTGCCGCTGCTGCAAAAGCCGCTGCAGACAAGGCTGTTGCAGATGCAAAGGCAGAAGCAATCAAAGCTGTACAAGCAGAAATTGAGACATTGAAAAAAGAAGTAGAAGAATCCACTGACGCAGCATTGAAAGAAATGGCAGAAAAAGTTGATGCTGCCACTAAGAAAGTAGAAGACATTGTAGGCAAGATTGCTGATATGGTTACTAGTGTAGAACTGGTGGCTTCGTATTCTGCTAATCCTACAGGCGATGAATTGATTTTCTCCACTGCTATTGAAAAAGAAAACGTATTTAGTGAAGGTATTACAAATGCTATAACATTTACTAAGGGTAAACAAGTTCAGACTGGTGACAAGTTTGTAGTACGTGTATCTCCGACAAATGCGGTTCTTACTCCTGATATGATTTCTTTGACTAATAGCCAAGGACAGAACTTGAATGAATTTTTATCTGTTCAGAAAGTTGAGAAATATAATGGATTATTAAGCCGTGCGGCAGGAAACAACGGATTGTGGGAAGTTACAGTTGCTTTGAAGAATTATGATGAAAAAGCTTTTTCTGCTGTAACAGAAACCAAAGTTGGCAATGATACTGAATCTATTTTCTTTGCTGTACAGGTAAATAACACCTTGTCTACTGCTGAAACAAGAGAAGTTATTTCATCTTATGACTTAACTTTGGATTGGACTGAATATGTAGGTGAAAAGTCTTTAAACTATTTTGTTGATGCAACAAACGTCAAGGATATTCATAATCGTTTCACTAAAGCAGAAGATGGTACTAATGTAACATATCAAGAATTAGCTTGGAATAGTGATGCGGCTACTACCATTATTCCTTTAGATAAGGTTAATACAAATGTTAAAGTAGATAACGGAGACGACCGTCAAACTCAAAAATTATATCCTGCAGTACAAGGAGAGGCTATCAAAATTGCTTTGTCTACAGCCGATGATAAAGTAACAGCTCCGGTAAATATCCGTGGTATTTATGTAGTTTTAGATAAGGCTAATGCGGTAGAATCTGCACCGTCTGAATTGAATGCATGGAATAGCTATACTTATTCTGGTTTGAATACAGTGGTTGAAGGTACTTCTACAGAAATTACCATCAACAGCACTACGGCTATTAATGATGTTATTGGTTTCCGTGTATATGCTGTAAACTTTGATGGTACTTTAGTTGATCCTGATGGTAAAGCGTTTTATGTGCAGTTAGGTAATGCTGCTACAGATTGGAATGCTACTGCCACTACTGTTACTGCACTTAATCCGACTGACAAAGCTGTTACTGACACTCAGTCAGATAAGGTTGCTGTGTCTTTGACTAAGTTAACTGCTCCGACTGCTGCTACTTGGACTACAGACAAGGTTAATAATGTAAATTCTGCATTCAATGCTATCTTTGTTGATGCTAATAATAATGTACTGTACAATACAGCTGCTCCAAATACATTCCCGGCAGATTTCAGCAAGGTTGCCAAAGTTTATACTGTTCCGACTGTTGATGACTGGACCAAGTATGAAGATAACAAAACTTATAATGGAACATTGACTATCAAGAATGCTTCAGGACATGTATTAGCCACTATGAAAGTTTCTATGACTAAGGTATTGCCTACTACTATTCCTGCGGGATTCTCTGTTAAAACTGCACAGGTTACTGATGGCATCTATAATTGTTACATGATTCCTATGAATGACGCCAATGATATCGCTTGGACAGCTGAAACAGCTACAAAGGGTTCTATGAAGATGTCTGAAGTATTCAACTATGGTACAGGTGCTGCCGCTAACTATAACATAACATTCGCTACATCTAAGAAAGATGGAAATAAAGATGTTGCTGTAGTAGTTGCCGGAGACAAAACATTAGAAGTTGCTAAAGATTACATCAACAACTCAGTTAAACATACCACTACAGTGGTTTACAACTATGGTAAGATTTCTTCAGTGAAGAATTCTGAAGGTGGTTATGATGATGTAACTAGAGAAGCTGAAAGATTTGAAACTATCTACAACTGTATTTATAATAGCACTTATACTTGGGCATGGGCTACTCGCGAACAATTAGGCGCTCCGTATACAGATAAGGATAACGACGGTAATTATACCACTGCAATGCCGTCTACAAAATTAACTTATGGTACAGATCGTCTTGACTTTGCTGCTGACAGCTTCATTTTTGGAACAAGTGCTAAAGATAGCAGATATAGCAAACTGTTAAGTACACCTTATGAATCAAGTCTGATTATTACAGATGCGACTTTGACCAGTGATGCAAATGGTGAAGAAGAATACTTTGATGTAATTATAGATAATAATAAGCATATTACAGGTTTCAAGGCTACTGCTTTGTCTTCTGAAACGAATCCGACTGCTGCTGTTCCTTCTACATTGACTATCAAGTGCAAGGATATGTATGGTCACGATGTAATAATTAAAGTTGCTATGACTGTTAACAAACGATAACATAGAAGAATAGATTATGCTTTAAATGTATATTCTTTCTATTACTCTATAAAGAACGAAGGTGTGTCAAAATGCACACCTTCTGTTTTTTACGCACAAAGCCCCGACTTTCACAAGCTGGGGCTTTGTTATTACCTAAAGATTTTGTATCTTTAGGCATAAGATTTTCACTATGACAAAGATACATTTTCGTCCTTATAATTCCAACCAAACAGTGCTTTTTCCTCAAAGAATTGACGAGGATATTGCAGAGCATGATCCAGTTCGGATGGTTGACGCTCTGGTTGAGAGCCTGAACCTTGAAAGTTTCAGGAAGTTGTATAAGGAATGCGGGCGCAGCCCTTACCATCCCCAGGATGATGCTCAAGGTCATTCTGTATGCCTATATGAACAACATCTACTCCTGCCGGAAAATTGAAAAGCTCCTTCACCGTGACATCCATTATATCTGGCTGGCCGGATATGAGAAACCAGATTTCATTACCATCAACCGTTTCCGCAACCGGGTGAAGAAGGAAATCAACGAGGTGTTTACGCAAACCGTAGTTCTTCTCTCTTCCAAAGGCTTCATCAGCCTGAATGTGGAATACATTGACGGGACAAAGATCGAATCCAAAGCCAACAAGTACACTTTCGTCTGGCGAAAAACGGTTGAGCGGAACCGTGAACGCCTGATGAAGAAGATACATGTCCTGTTAGGGCAGATAGACGATGTCATTGCCCGGGAGAAGTCATCAGAGAACAATGAGGAGGTTGGGTTCACTCCGGCCATGCTGGCTGAAATGGCAGGAGAATTGCGTCATGCACTGGAACAGGTTTCCGAGCCATCCGCGAAAGAGGAAAAGACTGAACTGAAAAAGAAACGCAAACAGTTGAAGGAACTGGAAGAACACAGGGACAAACTACAGGAATACGACTGCCATCCGGAAACGCTGCAAGAGAGGAATTCCTATTCCAAGACGGACAAGGACGCTACTTTTATGAGAATGAAGGAGGATGCCATGCGCAACGGACAGACGAAGCCCGGTTACAACCTTCAAATCGGCACCGAAAATCAGTTCATCACCGATTTTGCACTCTTCCCGAACCCTACGGATACACTGACCCTGATTCCTTTCCTGCAATCTTTTTCAAACAGGTATGACCGGATGGCCCATACGGTGGTTGCTGATTCCGGCTATGGCTCCGAAGAGAATTACCGCTTCATGTCCGAAAACGGCATGGAAGCCTACGTAAAGTACAACTACTTCCACATGGAGCAGCGGCCGAGATTCAAACCGGACCCGTTCAAGGCCGAAAACTTCTACTACAATGAAGAACATGACTTCTGCATCTGCCCTATGGGGCAAAGGATGCGGAGGATAGGCACCAGGAATGTGAAAACCGCATCCGGATATGTCAGCGAAAATGCACGGTACAGAGCTGTCAGGTGTGAAGGCTGTCCCCTGCGATGCCGCTGTTTTAAAGCAAAAGGAAACAGGACGATAGAACTGAATCATAGGCTTAGACAATACAAGCGGAGAGCCAAAGAACTGCTCTGCTCTGAGAAAGGACTGAAACACAGAGGGCAGAGATGCATAGAACCGGAGGCCGTGTTCGGACAAATTAAAAACAATATGAACTACAAACGTTTCCGACATTTTGGAAAGGACAAGGTCTTCATGGACTTTGCCTTCCTAGCCATTGCCTTCAATATAAAAAAGATGTGTGCAAAACTGACAAAAGAAGGTATGAACTGGCTGATTAGACTGTTTTATAAGCTTACAACTGCTGTTTTTAGATGCTGGGAACACATAAATCAAAGAAATCTTCAAAAGATCGCAGCTTAAAGAAAATGAACAGATTTGTATAGTGATGAACAAAAAAGAGGTGCATCGTGCATTACGACACACCTTCTATTAAATTGAATTAGCTTAATATTTTATTTAATAATTGGAACAGAACTCGGCTTTCAGGAGATGAATATTCTTTTTTACTGGTCAGATTTTCTAACAGAATATATTGTTTTAGTACATATAGATAATAGAAATCATGTAATGCTATTATAGTGGCATTGGTTAATGTGTTTTTAATGTGTTGGATGACAGTTGATTTTCCACAGTAATTACTATTTTAATATCAACACATGTTTCATAAACAGGCCTCGCAATTGTTTTGCATATAATAAAATTGTTCGTTAGATGAATTCCTAAAAAGAAAGCGAAGAAAGAATTACTCCGTTGCCGGAAGCATCATTTGTATATTTTGCAAATATACCTTCTGTTTGGAGCAGCAAGAATTGTGATATAATTTATCTTGAGTATAGAAATACCGGGAGGATTATTGTTACATAGCCTGAAAGATATAAATCTTTCATACCAATCATAAATCAGGCTCAAAACATGGATGATCATCTGTTCATTCGCAGGTGGAAATGCTGAGATTATCTTCATTTTAAATGCCTCAGCGATAAAATCCGGTTGTTCCTTTTCTCCTTTCATCTATCGCTGAAACTCCCTGCCCATAGGCGTTCCGGCTATGAAGGGGCTCCTGTCATTGCTCTGTCAGCCTCCTTTCAGCCTGCTCTTTCACATTTTTTGTGAAGGAATAAAACGATACGGGCTGAAATGGAAGTGAGGGGAAATGGTTTCAGATTTAACCGGCTGATTTTCTGTGCATATTACATAAGATGACAGGATGAGGGGAAAAGGGAGCGTATCGGATTAGTGGGGGAGTAATACACGGAACAGACTAGGTCTGTAAGCTGAACAGGCTAAGTCTGTGCACTGAACAAGCTGGCGTGTTTTAAAAACGTATAGTTGTTTTTTAAAAGCCTGAAGATGTTTTCTTAAAAGTTGAAGACGTATTTTTTAAAGCTCAAGGTGTATTTTAAAAACATAAAGGCGTATTCAACAATAACATTAGTAACGTATAAGCCCCAACATTAGTAACGTGTCAGCTCGTATGTTAGTAACGTGTAAGCCCACACGTACATAAGCATCGGGTCACACATACGCAAGCATCGGCCTACACATACGTATGTATTGCGCCCTGTATCCATTGAATTTTGCACCAAGTTCCATTAAATCTTGCACCAAGTTTCATCGAATCCTGCACCAAGATCTGCCATATTTCCGCCCCCTCTTGACAAACGCCTTTTTATGTTGTATATTTGTAGTTTGCCAAACTTAAAAAAGTAACTCATGAATGTATTCGCTACTCTCAAAACAGTCTTCTTCGGAAGCAAATTCCTGTCAAGCCCTGTTCCTATTGACGGAACACCGCGTCGTGATCTCGTATCCGCTCTCAACGGGCTGATGCCGCTTTGCCGGACTATACCCGGCGTGCGTCTGGCGCTGGATATCCGCGAGGGCCAAGTAGTTCTGGCATTGAACTGGACTCCGCGCACCGACGGGAATGCTCCCACGGGCAGTTACCACTACATCGTGTCGGACGAAGACGGAGTAAGAGAGATGGCCGACTCACAGGTTCTTCTCACTGAAAACGGTAAGGATAACCTGCCGGGGAGTATGGACGATTCTCGGACACATCCGACAGTCTCAACTGAAAAGACAGAGAAGGATTCCGCTCACTTGAAAAAAGATGTTCAGAAAAAAGCGGAACCAATCTCCTCAGAAGATACTGGCAAGAAAGCGAAATCACATACCCTGATGCAGGAAGTGACCGCTTTCCTCACCTCCCGCTACCGCTTCCGGTTCAATGTGCTTACTGAAGAAACTGAAGTGGCAAGTGTAGAAAACAACATTCCCGATACTCATCTGCGTTACGCCAAAGTGGACGAACGATGGATGAACTCACTAAGTCTGGAGGCTATTGAAACGGGCATAGACTGTTGGGACAGGGACATTCAACGCTTTGTGCGCTCACGCCGCATCAGTGAATACCATCCCTTTACTGCCTATTTTGAACAGCTTCCCGAATGGGACGGCACGGACCGGGTGTCCGCGTTGGCACGCAGGGTGTCCGACGACCCGGTATGGGTGAACGGTTTCCACCGTTGGATGCTGGGACTCTCTGCCCAATGGATGCAGCTCAATCCGGATAACAACCGCGCCAACAGTGTGGCTCCCCTGCTGGTGAGCAGTCGCCAGGGATTGGGGAAAAGTACGTTCTGCCGTCTGCTGATGCCCGATAGGCTGAAATCCTACTACACGGAAAGTTACGACCTAAGCTCCCCGGCATCCGCCGAAGCCAAGCTGGCTGCCTACGGATTAATCAACCTGGATGAATTCGACAAACTAGGTGCGTCCAAAATGCCTTTGCTGAAGAACCTGATGCAAGCCTCCGCACTGAATATCCGCAAGGCTTACAAACACAGCGCTTCATCGCTTCCCCGTATTGCCTCGTTCATCGGCACCAGCAACCGGGAGGATTTGCTGGTAGACCGCACCGGCTCACGCCGCTTTCTTTGCGTCAGTCTGAAGCATGCCATAGACTGCACCACGTCCGTAGAGCATAAGCAATTGTACGCCCAGCTTAAAACAGAACTTCTATCCGGTGAACGAAGCTGGTTCAATAAAGAAGAGGAACAGACTATACAGCAACATAATGCCCTATTCTACAAGCATGTACCCGAAGAAGAGGTGTTCCGCCTTTGCTTTCGCTTTGCTACAGAAGAGGACAATCCGCAGGAAGTGCTTAGCCTCTCCGCCACCCAACTGTTTGAACGTATGAAGGCCGCCCATCCTTCGATCATGAGAGGGATGACCGCCTACAGCCTGAGCCGTATCCTGCCCCAGCTGGGCGAACGGGTACATACCACCAAGGGAAATGTATACCGGGTGGTAGAATGTTAACTTTCAATTAATTGAGAATTTATCTATGGAAATGAGATTCCCGGTATGGAAGTCGATTAGACGCATTCACACTCTCAAGCATATATTGTCAAGAAGTGTGAATGCCCTTTTCTAGTATATGAATGGGTCATCCGGCATCATAATGAGCGCTGCATACCAAACGTATTTTGTATTTCACCGTACTCCCTGCCTGTAAAAATTTGGATGAGGTTTTAAATCCGAATGCATATATGCTCCCGTTATGATCATATACATACCGTTTCTCAATATCCAATAACGGGTCTCCGTTTCTTAATCCCTCTATGGTTTCATTCAGTTCATCCAGTGATGATCCGCTGAACGTCTTATGCAATATTTTTGCCTCCTCTTCAGTCGGAAGATGCCATCCGTCTGCTTCCTCCTGTATGATATTCCGCACATCGGAAGCGAATCCACTCCACTCATCCAGACTCATCAACAAAATATCCGCCCCTGTGGAACTTGCATTCTCTATGCCAGCTACAATACCGCCGTTCCAGATACCGCCAATTTCGGGTAGCCCGGAAAGATCCGGATTAATGGGAGGCGGCTCACTACCGCCATTACCTTCATCAGCACCGCCAAAATTGAATTTGATGTCTACCGGAGCCTTCCATTCACCTGATATCAAACTGCCCCCTACCGTGACATCACCCGAATAGCTACCCCCGATATTCAATGGTACGTTCGCTTCCGGCTTTCCTTTGAAAGTGTATCCAAACGTCTTTGTCTGACTATTATCTTCCAAGGTTATGGAAAAAACGGTCTGAGAGCCGCTCCCCGGAAAAATATAAAAAGGCTTTGCACTCCAAATTCCACCCGGCTCAAACTCACAAATAATTTCCGTACTCTTGTCTTTGCCGGAATACTCCCTTGTAAACGACAGGGAAGAATATAAAGGCGAAATCTGCAAACTCACCTTTTTAACGTTTGCCGGTATATCTTCCAAACTGATATTGACTAAAGATACAGCATAATAGAGGGTTACAGAAACAGATATATTTTTCTTATTGGCAATTGTCACAGTTGAAGTGCCCATCATTAGCGCGCGTGAGCTTCTGTTATTTTCTTTCATAACAATTACATCATCAAGGCTAGGATCTTTCGGAACGATATATTCTTCTCCCAAACCGGCTATTGCAACAATAGTATATCGGGCAGGAGGTAACTTCATTTCAATCTGGGCGTTATCTGTCATTTTCAGACTGGCAGAACAGCTGCCGTCCTCTGCAAACGCATAGATATAGGCCGGATAATTAATCTGGGATTCTCCGCTAGACCTGGCAGATATCTTTAAAGGAAGATTTGTTTGCGAGACTCCGTCTTCATCGTCTTCTTCATCATACATCGGGCGTTGGCAAGAAACAGCAGACAGTAGCAATAGAAACAGAAGCACCTTTAATTCGGTTAATCTATAATTCATAACATATTATTTGTTTGTGGGTTTATTTCTTCTCCATTTATAACTATATCCTCTTCTTCATTTCCCGGAGTCCAACCCGAAATACTTCCTCCCGTTATAATTACATTTCCGTCTTTTACTACAATATTGTATTTATGAATACATCCGGACAATAAGCCCGGAGACAGGTCGTCTCGTCGTGTTATGTAATATTTGTTGTTACGGGTATATTCAATGGTGAGATTAACAGAATGGTTTTTCACGGCTTTCGGATCAATGTTTCCGTCATTCTCGCCCCCGTTCAGGATAAAATAAAAAGAAACATCCTGATTGTTCATGGTGTGTGACGGAGTAATCTGGAAGGTTTCCTTGGGAGTTTCGCTGATGGTGATGCTGTTCGTTTCAAAGGAGTAGTATCCTTGGGTCGTCAACCCATTTCCTTCAAGTCTGATTTTGTCAATAACGGCCTGTGCCATATCTCCTTCACCCTTTATGTTTATCTTTAATAGTGACAAAACGTGCTTAAATGAATAATCGCCCGAAAAGGCCACATTGCCAAGGTCGGTATCGTAGGAAAGCTTCCTGGATGCTACTAGAAAGTCATATTGGTCAATATTTTCCCAAGTCCCGTTCTGGCTGTCGAGAGAAGGCATTTTTATATTTTCCTTACTTTCGGCTTTGGAACCGGAGTGGGGATAATATGCGTAAAAAGTATGTTCCTGGTTTTTATCTTTCCAAAAGACACTCTTTTCTGTAGTCCAGGAAGTTCCATCGAATATCCAGCGGACGGCGCTGTCATTGTCCATAAAAACACCTATATCATCGGTTTTACTAAAACTAGCGATGGCATTTTCATGATCTTGCAAGTAGCGTGCTCCGGAAACTGTTTTCCCGATTCTTGCCATAATGGATACCGTGTACTCTTTTTCTTGTGATTGCTCTAATTCCTCACTACCTTGGCAGGCAGAGAAGCACATGAACGTCAATAGCGATACATACAATGATCTTTTCATTCTTTTATTTTATAATAGTGAGGGACAAAACATCAGCTTATCCGTTAAAATTAAAATGAGGACAAGTTGAATTGGTCGAGGATTAAAGCATGTCTGCTTATTGTCGGTAAGAAATTAAACTTGTGTTCGGCTGCGAAAATAATTCATTCTTTGCAAAAAGAAAAGCAAAATGATAAAAAGATGAAAATTAAATGAGTTATGCCGGAAACAGCATGAACATTCTTACCGGTATATTCCCATAAAAAATGATGGAAGATAACCTGTAGTTTAACGCTTCAGGCTGACTATGACTAAATCTTATTTGTAAATTATCTCCTTCCATTCTTCCACAGTACGTGTAAGGGAAGAAAAATTCACCCCGATACAGACTATTTTACGGTTATCGGTCAAATAAGATCGGGCATAGCCTTTCTCTGCTATTTGCTGTAAAGCCTCCTCTGCTGTTCCGTCCATCTTGAATTCGAAAATGTAAACATATTCGTCCATTTCCAATATGCAGTCCACTCGTCCGAAGCTCTGGCGATTCTCACAATGGATTGCACGGCAATAAACTCCTATCAAACGGAGAATCAGATAAAAAGTGTATTGGAAATGTTTCTCAGTCATATCCAATTCCTTCAAGGAAGCGTGAGAGTCATACGGGATGCTTGCAAGAAAGGCGGTCAGAGAATCACAAAAAGCGGAGGTGTTCCCTTGCTCAAGGCAAGTAACAGCATCGATAATCCAACTGTTGACCTCTCCACCTCCGGGTTTCAAATAATGTGCTGCCAATACGGACAAGAACCCTTTACGCACCTCATTATTGGGAAAATCGAGCAGATAAGTTCCCATACGTCTATTATATTCTTTAATAGTGAGATATCCGCTCTGATAAATCATGGGTAGAGGCTGTTCCACATCAGCCTTATAATCCACAAACAAAGAGGGAACATAATAACGTCCGGCAAGTTCGTTTATCTGCTCGCGGCTGTGTTGCAGCAGACGAACCAAATAGGTGGGAGTACCTGTAGAGAACCAGTAATCACGAATTGCCATACTGTCAAAAGCATTAAGAATGCTGAACGGATTGTAAATGTCGGTCATCCTCTCTCCAAAATGATATCCGTCATATTGCCGTCTGAGAAGTTCCTTCATTTCTTTCACTGTGTACTGATATTTAGCAGCCAACTGTATGGTGGGTTCTTCGAAAAATGCTTCCAGCTCATTCTGGGTGATACCGCACAAGGCTTCGTACCGTTCATCCATACTGATATCCTTAGGCTGGTTAAATCCACTGAAAACACTTACTTGGGAAAACTTTGTTACTCCGGTCAACAATACGAATCTCAAGTATTGATCGGCTCCTTTAAAGGTAGAATAAAAGGATTTCAATATTTCCCGGTTATGGTTCTCCAACAGAACTTGCTTTCCATAATCATCATAAAAACAAGCTTCCGTATCTAATACATCCAAAATAGGTTTGTCATATTCATCAATCAGAACCACCGCACGCCGCCCTGTCTGTTCATAAGCTCGGCGAAGTATTTCAATGAAACGGGTTCCTATGGTTGTATAATTGGGATTCTTGCCATAAATATCTTCCCAGTTCCCTAAATAGCCTTCAATGGTAGCCTCCAGAATTCCGGGTTGTGTATACAGTCCTCCATTAAAGTCTATACGGAAGATAGGATACTCATACCAGTCCTTTTCCAATCCGTCGATTTCCAGTCCGGCAAACAAATCTTTGCGTCCCTGGAAATAACAGGCAAGGGTACTTACCAGCAGGCTTTTGCCAAAACGGCGTGGACGGCTCAAGAAATAAGTCTTGCCTTGTGTTACCAAGTTGTAAATCAAACCGGTCTTATCCACATATACATAGCCATCTTCACGGATTTGGTCAAAACTCTGTATTCCAATAGGGTATTTCATATTTTGTTGCGGTTCTAGAATGAATGATAAAACAAAGATATTAGTAAATGACAAACAAAGCAAATAAAGGATTTGTTTTTTCTGCTTATGACAAGTTTTTCCGTTTCTTATTAATGGATAATCGCCTGTTTCTGTCCATATATATTGGCATTCTGTCCTTTAAAGGATACTTTGAAAAGTATTTAGAATCTATCTATTCTGCAATAAGATATACTTCTTCTACTGAATTTGCTATATCATTGTTTGTCAGTGTTATACATATTATCTAATGTGTATTAATATCTTTATACCATTGTAGTTTTGTATATTCTTCATTCAAGTCATTAAGTTCTCTCTGCATGATAAAAGTGGTCATACCTGAAAAGGCGGTGATAGGGAATGTTCCTTCTTCCGTAGCATAAAAAGGAGTATTTCTTTTGTAAACCACACATTGGCTGATACACTCTTGAAGTGCATTGTATGTATTTTCATCTGATAATGATTGATAATATTGAGCGAAATCAAAAAAATAGAATGGGGCTTTTAAAACTCCATCATAATTTTGAAGGTTACCGACCGGGAGAAAAGAGCCGGATGTTTCTGTATTGATCTGTCGTATCAAATTCGCTAAATTTGATAATCCGGCAGTTTTTATTATGCTAATGGTAGCAGAACGTTTATCGCCTTCCATCAAATTCCAATAATGAAAATAATTTTCTGCAAATCTTTGCAAATCAGAATTTATGGACATTGACAGTGATTGATGCTAACGGCAACAAACAAGAAGTAAAAGTTCCAACAGCAGCTTCTTTGATGAGCGAATTTGAAATCGTTGGTTTGCTTGGTGATGATAACAAGATAAGCTCTGATGTTGTCGTATTGAATTATTCAGCAAATAAAGTTATTGCAAAATGGGAAGGTCCTAAAGGTACAATTGCAAAAGATGACTATATCGTTGCAACAGCTAAAGATCAAAAGACTTTATTGGTTCGTATGGCTCCGTCATCAGTTGACTTTACCGGCCAGTCATTTATTTTGGTAAATAGCAAGGGAAATTCTCAGGATTGGCTTGCATTGAACAGTGCTGTAGCTTATAATAAAGTATTGGCCAGAGCTGCTCAGAAAGCAGGATTATATACTTTCTCTTTGGCTCCTACAGTAGTCAAGAAAGCTGATTACAAAGCTGATGCTTGGAAAGTGGATGGTTCGGACATCAATACGCAAAAACTTGCTTTACAAAATGAGGCAGGAACTTTCACCAGCCAATTTGGCATTGGAGTTACCCATGATGGTACTAAAATGGATGATGCTACAGTTAAATTAAATGGTAGTACTGTATTAGGCACCGAATCAACTCCTGTTGAAATCGACTTGAATGTTGATAATAAGATTACTTTTGATGCAGCAAATGCCGTATATGATGCATATATTGAATATTCTAATGACGATGATGTATTGTTTGCTATCGATCATGACAATGCTGCTATGACTTTCAAGGCAACTCAGATGCCGGATAGCGATACAAAGGCTGTATTTAAAGTTGTCGTTAGATACTTGAATGTTAATGGTAACGTAGCGTCAAAGGATATTTATGTGAAGGTTACCAAGTCTTTAGTTGACGGAGTTGTTTATGAAAGAACTCATAAGATTGTTGCAGATGCTACAAAGAACTTCTTCTCTATTGATTTGAAGAGCATGACAGATAAGATGAGTGCTGAAAACCTAGCTGTATTCAACAGAAATGCATTGGTAAATAATACAACATTCACTGTAAAGGATGCTAAGGGCGATGTTGTTGCCGGGTTAAATGGTGCTAAAGCTGCTACCCTGGTCGCTAAGGGTATCACTCCTTCTTTCCTTGATAAGGATGGTAAAGCAGTAACAGACAAGATTGCTGCTGCTACTACTGTGAAATTCGCTATTGATAATGAAAAAGCTGCTTCTAATTTCAAAGTCAATACTCCGTATACTATTGAAGTAGTTTATGCAGGTGCTGATGCCAAATTAGCTGATGCTACTATTAAGTTGACTCTGACATTACCTGCTTTGAAGGATATGTTCGTTCATCAGGATGGTATTTGGGTTAATGATATCGCTAGTGCTTATATGGATGAAGCAGCTAATGAAGGTGGTTCTACTGCTGCAAACAAAGCTGCTATCTATACAATTAAGAATGCATTCAAGAACCTGGCAACAACTGTTGGTACTTCTACATTTGATGCTAACCTTGACAATGCAACCAAGATTGTTGGTGACTATACATCTTATGGCTTGGCAGAATTAAGCAATGTGACTTCTACTTCAGCGAAAGTAACTGATATTACTACATGGACTATTAGATTGAAAGATGATTTGAATACCGATGGTACAAAGGATTTAAATGATAACGGTACTCAGAAGGGTTACAAACAGAATCTGACTATAGTAATCAGTAATGTCAACTACTTAGGATACTGGTCTTATGGCGATGAAACTTATAGCTTCACATTGAAAGTTATGAGTCCGATTTTGGAGGGTAAAGTATACGCTGTAGGTAATGAGGTCGTTATTCCTTCTGCTTCTTTGGATGGATATACAATTAACGACAATCATATCAAGGCTCATACTTACAATACAGAAGTGGTTTACAGTATCTTCTCTGATACAGACAATGGTACTTGGAAGCGTAAAGAAATCAAAGCTGTAACATTTAAGTCTGGTAACGAAGAATTGTTCACAGTTCCGGTAAATGGTACTGAGTATAAAGCTGCAACTGGTACTCCGGGTAAGGATGATTACGTAGCAGCTAAGAACGGTTCTCTTACTATAACCAAGGTTTCTGGAACTAGCATTGATACTGAAGTTAAGACTAACATCAAAGTCACCGTAACTGATGCTTGGGGTTATGATCTTGATCAAGAAGTTCCCGTTAAGATTACGGTAAAGAAGGATTAATTTGATTATTTCTAAACTATAAAAATAAAGAGGTTGTGCCTCGGTAGACACAACCTCTTTTTTCTATACAGATTTTACAGAATGTAAAAACCTTCTAATAAATACAAATCCAAAACTATTTACGAGGTTTAACAACCATCTTCAATGTAATAGTTACATCATGTCCATAGGAATCCTTACAATTAATAGTCAATGTAGAAGGAACATCTTGTTTCGGATTAGAGCCAATATCTGTTTTTATAGCTTCAAAGACATTTGCCTTAGTGAAATCAACTTTGAAGTAGTCTTCTTTACCAGTTGCATCAGAAGTCAACTTAGCACTTTCAATGCTCAGACTTGATCCATAAGCATCTTTAAGTGCTGTACTAAACAATTTATCTATAGCATTAGTACCCCAGATATGTGCAGTGGTAGGAGCGGCTGCATTATTGCCATAAGTCAAATTTGTTGAATAAGGCAAGTTAGCATTAGCAGCTAATCCTAAATTTTCGCGAGTAGCCCATGCCCAAGTATGTACTTCCGGTTTATAGAAGCAGCAGTAAACTGTATTAAATGTTGCAGCTTCTACTATAACATTTTCATATTCACCAGCACTATTTTTCTTTGAAGAAATCTTACCATAATTGTAAACAACCTTAGTTGCATGCTCTGTCTTATTATCAATATAAGATTTTACAACTTCAATGCTTTGAGCACCGTTTACTGTTACATCTTTATCTTTATCTCCATCTTTTACAGAAGAAGCAAATGTTACATTGTATTGGTCAGCTTGGCCCAACCCGAAATTAATCAAGTTTTCAATAGGCATTGCACCCTTAGAAGCTTGACTTGCAGCCCAATTATCAGCAATCATATAACAATTATAGATGCCGTCAATTACTTGTTTGTCTTTAATGGAGAAGCCTTGTGGTAAAGTGGTTGGAATTTCTTTAGTCATAGTAACATTTAACGTTGCTAATACAAATCCATCCTCATTCTTGATAGTCAATGTACCATTATATTCTTTACCGTCTTCATATTTCTTCCAGTCTACTCCAGTTGGTCTAGTATAAACTTTAACAACTTTGCTGAAATCAACTCTCTCCAAAGCAGCATTTAACATATAGTTTGTATCATAAATCTCATGTCCTTCTGAGTCTACAAAATATGCATGGAATACAGGTTGGTTATTATCAATCTTATCAGTAGTCCATGTGGCTTGATAAGGTGCGGATAATTTACTTAATGTAACAGCTTCTGCTTCTGATTTAGTCATATCTACAAGAGTTGCATCATTTGCAGATGGAGTTACTACCGTATTAATAGTTTCCCATGTAGCAGCTTCTTTACCTAATTTCACATAGAAAGCTTTACCATCAGGATCAACCAATGTACCATCATAGTTTACAGCATACACACGGAAACCAATGATATCATCAATGATATTATCTCCATTAATAGTAATTTCTGTAGAAGTACCTTCCACAACGGTATTTAATCCTGTATATTCATAAGAGTTCCAAGCATTGATTTCAGATGGAGCTGACTCTACAGCATTTTGGCTATCTAATGTAACATAAATAGCACGAATATTTTTAGGAGCTTCTACTTCATTATCTTTTGTTGACAATGAAATAGTCAATGCCTTACCTTGAACAGCTGGATAAACAGATTCTCTTTGACGATTATCACCTTGCTTAACGTTTGTATTTGATTTGTCTAAACCAATAACAGTAGTAGATACACCATTTTTCCATTCTAACTCTTTATATTCTACAGGAGTATTATTTTCAGAAGCAGAATAACGATTGTGTATTTTATTTACATTCTTTTCATTAACAAAGAAGTTCAATCCATTTTGTGGAGTATACGCCTGCCAATCCAGAGTTAAGTCATAAGATGAAATAACTTCTCTTGTTTCAGCGGTAGACAAGGTGTTATTTACCTGTACAGCAAAGAGAATAGCTTTAGTATCATTACCAACTTTGGTTTCTGTTACAGCAGAAAAAGCTTTT
>QFCD01000919.1_pt1 | contig 46191 bp, 34 predicted proteins | sample 5346081 | NCBI WGS metagenome assembly QFCD01 (sample SAMN09062251, study PRJNA434731) | Human gut metagenome, whole genome shotgun sequencing project. | isolation source: stool timepoint A gemcode assembly | host: Homo sapiens | collected 2015 | reverse complement strand
GGCGCGGCGACGGGCGTGAAGATGTCGCTGGCGCGGTCGCCGTTGCGGAACAGCGTGGCGTGGCCGCCGGCCTTGCGGGCAGCATCGCGGATGGCGTCTGCGGAGGTGTTGCCGGTGTTGATCCACCAGCGCTGGCCGCCGCCCCATTCGACGAGCTGCTCATCGGCCGACGCATGACCGAGCGCCAGCGGCGGCGTGGCCGGGGGCAGGGCGATGCGCCACAGCGGCAGGCTGCCTTGCACGGCGCGGGCGAAAAATGCATGCGATTGCTCGCGAAGGTCGCGCCAGAATGCGGCCCCTTCCGCGTCGTCAACGCGCTCGCCGCCAAGCTTGGCAATGGCGGCGCGCACGGCCGCATCGGCGCCGCTCAAACGGACCCACAGCGCGCCATCGATCCACGCCGACGCGGCAATCGGCAGCGGTTGGCCGCCCCAGCGGTTGAGCGTGTCGATGGCTTCGGCCTGCGGCATTGCGAAGCGCAGCGTCGCATCGCAGAACGGCATCGGCAGCACCTTGAGCGATACCTGCACGATCAAGCCCAGCGTGCCGAGCGCGCCGGCCATCAGGCGCGAGACGTCGTAGCCGGCCACGTTCTTCATCACCTGGCCGCCGAAGTTGAGCATGTCGCCGCGGCCATCCATGACGACCGCGCCGAGCACGAAATCGCGCAGCGCGCCCACCGACTGCCGGCGCGGGCCGGACAGGCCGGCTGAAAACGCACCGCCGACGGTGGCCTGCTTGCCATCCGCAACAAAGTGGGGCGGCTCGAACGCGAGCATCTGGCGGTGCTCGGCCAGCGCGGCTTCGATCTCGACGAGCGGTGTGCCGCTGCGCGCCGTGATGACGAGTTCTGCGCAGTCGTAATCGACGATGCCGGACCACTCGCGCGTATCGAGCACGGTGCCGTCGGGTGCAGGCGCGCGGCCATAGAAATCCTTTGTGCCTCCGCCGCGCAGGGTGAGCGGCGTGCGGTTGCTTGCGGCCTGCGTAATGGCGTCGCGAAAGCGTGCGAGCGTGGGCGAAAGGGCGGTGTCAGACGTGATGAGCATGTTGAACCTTCGGGCGCAACGGCTTGTTCGCTGCGTGCGGCTTCGGAATGGTCAGGCGGCGATCAGAAGCGCGGCAGATCGGGGTGGGGCAATAGGCCGTTGCGCACGTGCAGCTTGCCGTATTCGGCACAGCGCGCGAGCGTGGGGATGGCCTTGTCGGGGTTCAGCAAACGCGCCGGGTCGAACGCCGCCTTCACGCGCAGGAAGGCGTCGCGCTCTTCGGCCGAGAACTGCACGCACATCGAGCTGAGCTTTTCCACGCCCACGCCGTGTTCGCCCGTCACCGTGCCGCCAAGTTCCACGCAGGTCTCGAGGATATCGGAGCCGAACAGTTCGGCGCGGTGCCATTCGTCCTGGTCTTCGCCGTTGAAGAGGATGAGCGGGTGCATGTTGCCGTCGCCCGCGTGGAACACGTTGATGCAGCGCAGGGCGTACTTCTGCTCCATCTGCTGGATGCGCCGCAGCAGCGTACCGATGTGCTTGCGCGGGATGGTGCCGTCCATGCAGTAGTAGTCCGGCGAGATGCGGCCTGCCGCAGGGAATGCATTCTTGCGGCCGCTCCAGAACTTCAGGCGCTCGGCTTCGCTTTGCGAGACCTGGATGCGGGTGGCACCCGAGGCCCGCAGCACTTCGCTCATGCGCGCGATCTCTTCGGCCACCTCTTCAGGCGTGCCGTCGGATTCGCACAGCAGGATGGCGGCCGCGTCCAGGTCGTAGCCGGCGCAGACGAATTCCTCAACGGCGGCGGTGGCGGGCTTGTCCATCATCTCCAGCCCGGCCGGGATGATGCCCGCGGCAATCACATCGGCCACGGCGTTGCCGCCCGATTCCACATCGTCGAAGCTCGCCATGATCACCTGCGCGAGTTGCGGCTTGGGGATCAGGCGCACGGTCACTTCGGTCACCACCGCCAGCATGCCTTCGGAGCCGATCACCGTGGCCAGCAGGTCCAGGCCCGGTGCGTCGGGCGCCTCGCTGCCGAATTCGACCACCTCGCCGTCCATCATCACGGCGCGCACGCGCAGCACGTTGTGTACGGTCAGGCCGTATTTCAGGCAGTGCACGCCGCCCGAGTTTTCGTTGACGTTGCCACCGATGGTGCAGGCGATTTGCGACGACGGATCGGGCGCGTAGTACAGCCCATGCGGGTTGGCGGCTTCCGAAATGGCGAGGTTGCGCACGCCCGGCTGGACCACTGCGGTACGTGTGTATGGGTCGACCTTGATGATGCGTTTGAACTTGGCCAGCGACAGCACCAGCCCGCCCGGCGTCGGCATCGCGCCGCCCGACAGGCTCGTTCCTGCGCCGCGCGGCACCACGGGCACGCCCATGCGGTGGCACACGCGCAGGATCTCGACGACCTGCGCCTCGGTATCCGGCAGCACCACGGCCAGCGGCACCTGCCGGTAAGCGGCGAGGCCGTCGCATTCATACGGAGTAGTGTCCTCGCGCTCCCAGAGCAGCGCGTCGTCGGACACGATGTTGGACAGCGCGGCGGTCAGCTCGGCCTGCAGGGCGGTCAGATCGCGGGCGGTGGCGGACAACGACGATGGCGCATTCATGGGGTGTCTCTCATGGTTCTGCCCGCCAGCGCTGGCCGGGGTGGGAGGCACTATAGCCCGGCCGCCGCGCCGCGCGGCGTGTTAAGGACTTTTGCGGCGATGAATTTGGCTCGCCGGGACGGCCAATGTGGTTCATCGCGATGCAGCAAGGTTTCGCCGGCCGTGGGTGGAGGTCCGACCTTCACGATCGAGCCTTTGACTACCAACGGCGGGGTTCAAAACACCGACTCTCACACTAAAAGTTTCGAATCTGAGGTTCGGATACCTCACGCGTGAGGCAAATACAGTCGGCGTTGATGAAAAAAACAGCAACGATGACGTTCGGAACGTCGACTTCGAGGCTCAGAGGGTCGACCCATGACGCTTTTTGCTCCGACGTTGCTGCTTTTTTCATCAACGCTGGCGTTCCGAACGTCAACGTCGATACTAAAAGTTTCGAATCCGGTGGTTTGAGGCCCGGCGACGCGCCTCCACTGCCCACGGCTGGCGGCTGACGGCTTACCAATCCAGCCCGAGCAACCAGTCCACAAAATGCTGCGCCTCGGGCTTCATCGGTGCCTGCTCGCGCTGCACGATGTAATAAGCATGTGGCGACGTCGATTCGATGTCCAGCAGCCGCACGATCTGCCCCGAGGCCAGCCAGTTGCGGGCCATTGCCTGCCTCACCAGCGCCACCCCCTGGTTCGAGACGACGGCTTCCAGCATCAGCCCGATGTCGTTGAAGAGCGAACCGGTGGCGGGCTCGGGCGCGTCAAGCCCAGCCGCCTCAAACCACGGGCGCCACGGCTCAAGGGGGCTGCGCAGCAGCGTGAGGTTCAGCAGTTGCGATGCTTCGGTGATGGTGTTGCCGCTGATCTGCTCGAAATAGCCGCGCCCGCACGCCGGGAACACCGGCTCGTTGAGCAACAACGTGGTCTTCAGATCTGGGTAGCGGCCGGTGCCATAGCGGATCTCGACATCGGTGTCCTCGGCCTTCACGTCGAGGAACGGGATGGCGAGATGCAGTTCCACGTCGATATGCGGGTACAGCGCGTTGAACTCTGGAATGCGAGCCACCAGGTGCTGACGGCCGAACGTGGGCGGAATCGCCACACGCAGCCGTGCGCGCTGCTTGCTGAATTCTGGGCGGGCCAGTTCATGGAGGCTCTTGAGCGCATCCTGCACGCTGCGCAGGTAGCGCGTGCCTGCGGCAGTCAGCCGAAGTGCCGTGCCGGTGCGCACGAACAGGTCTTCGCCCCACAGCTCTTCCAGATTTTTGATGCGGTGCGATACCGCGCTGGGCGTGACAGATAGCTCTTCGGCCGCACGCGCGAAGCTCGCATGGCGCGCCCCCGCCTCAAAGGCAATCAGCAGATGCAACGGAGGAACGCGCTTGAAGACGGAGGACATGCGGGCGGTCGCTGGTGGGTGAATCGGTTACAGGTGGAAGATCTTGCCCGGGTTCAGGATGTGCCTCGGGTCCAGCGCCTGCTTGACACTGCGCATCAGGTCGATCGCATCGTTGCCGTGTTCGGCGATGAGAAAGTCCATCTTATGCAGGCCCACGCCGTGTTCGCCTGTGCAGGTGCCGTCCATGGCGATCGCACGCGCGACGATGCGCTGGTTGATGCGCTCGGCTTCTTCCAGCTCTTCCGGCTTGTTCGGGTCGATCAGCAGCGCAACGTGGAAGTTGCCGTCGCCCACGTGGCCAACGATGGGGGCGGGCAACTGCAGCGCGCTGGCGAGCAGGTCCTTCTCGGTCTCGACCACGCATTCGGCCAGGCGGGAGATGGGCACGCACACGTCAGTGGTGACGGCGCGGCACCCCGGCTTGAGTTGCAGGAACGCAAAGTACGCGTTGTGTCGGGCGTTCCACAGGCGGCTGCGGTCTTCGGGGCGTGTTGCCCATTCGAAGCCCTGGCCTTTATGTTCGGCGGCGATCTGCTGGACGGTCTCGGCCTGTTCCTGCACGCCATGCTCCGAGCCGTGAAACTCGAAGAACAACGTCGGCATCTCGGGCAGCGCCAGCTTGTCGTACTGGTTGATCGCGCGGATGGCCAGTGCGTCGACAAACTCCACGCGCGCAATCGGCACGCCCATCTGGATGGTGTCGATCACGGCCGATACCGCATCCCCCATGCTCGGGAAGGCGCACACCGCCGCGGACACGGCTTCCGGCTGCGGATACAGCTTCAGCGTGATCTCGGTGATGATGCCCAGCGTCCCTTCGCTGCCGATGAAGAGCCGCGTAAGGTCATACCCCGCCGACGATTTGCGCGCCCGGTTGGCCGTCTTGATGATGCGGCCGTCTGCGGTGACGACCGTCAGGTTCAGCACGTTCTCGCGCATCGTGCCGTAGCGCACGGCGTTGGTGCCGGACGCACGCGTCGCGCACATGCCGCCGATGGAGGCATCCGCGCCCGGGTCGATCGGGAAGAACAAGCCGGTATCGCGGATCTCGGTATTGAGCTGCTTGCGCGTGACGCCCGGTTCGACCGTCACCGTCAGGTCTTCCGGGTGCACCGACAGCACGTGGTTCATCTGCGAAAGATCGAGGCTCACGCCGCCGGCCACCGCCAAGAGATGGCCTTCGAGCGACGAGCCTGCGCCATACGGGATCAGCGGAATCTCGTGCTCGAAGCAGAGTTTGGCGACGGCAGCGACTTCCTCGGTGGTCTGCGCGAAGACGACGGCGTCGGGCAGCATCGGGTCGTAGGCGGATTCATCACGACCGTGGTGGGCGCGCACGGCCTCGGTGGTGGAGATGCGATCGCCGAAGCGGGCCCGCAGTGCGTCGAGCATGACCGGGGGGATCGGCTTGCGCACCAATCCGGGATGGGGAATCGGGTGGTTCATGGGGGTCTCGCAATGTTGTGCGGCTCTCGGCGGGCCAATGAATCATTCTAACGCCGGGGTTGCACGCCGCTTGCGATAATGGCGGCTTGCAACGCGCCAATACAGGAACAGGAGACGCACCTTGGGCAACCGCCTATCCAAAATCGCCACCCGCACCGGCGACGACGGGACCACCGGCCTCGGCGACGGCAGCCGCACGGCCAAGGACAGCCTGCGCATCGCCGCCATCGGCGACGTCGACGAGCTGAACTCGCACATCGGCGTGCTGCTCACGGAAACGCTGCCCGACGGCGTGCGCGCGGCGCTCACGGCCATCCAGCACGACCTGTTCGATCTGGGTGGCGAACTGTGCATTCCCGGCTACACGATGGTGACGACCGCGCACGTGTTGCGGCTCGATCAATGGTTGGCCGATTACAACGCCGATCTTCCCCGGCTGGCCGAATTCATCCTGCCCGGTGGCAGTCGCGCTGCGGCACAGGCGCATGTCTGCCGCACCGTCGCGCGCCGTGCCGAGCGCAGCATCGTTGCACTGGGCCGCGCAGAGACCATTGGCGAGGCGCCGCGCCAATACGTCAACCGCCTGTCGGACCTGCTGTTCGTGCTGGCCCGCGTGCTCAATCGCGCAGATGGCGGCACGGACGTGCTGTGGAAGCGCGACGAACACAAGCCAGCCTGATCGGCCTCGACACTAAGAGTAAAAGAAACGGCCCGGCGAGGTTGCTACCTCGGCCGGGCCGTTTGCCCTGCACCGCGTGGATCAGTTCACGGTGGTCGGTGTAGTCGTGCTTTGTGCCACGGCAGCCAAGCCCGCCAACTGCCCCGGCGTGGTGATGGTCAGGGCCTGCGATGGCGTGGGCGCCGGGAAGCCGCCTTCGGCCAGCGCTTCCTTGATTGTCCGGTTGGTGTCGAAATAGACCTGCCAGTAGTTGTCGTTGTGCGTGTACGGGCGCACGGCCAGCACGGGCCCCACCAGGTTGAATTCCAGAATTTCCACATCGACGGCCGGATCCGTCAGCACGTTGGGAATCGCGGCAATCCTCTCCTTGAGCAGCGCGATGGCGGCGCGGTGGTCGGCGCTGCCCGCCAGTTGCGCCTTCAGCTCGACGCGGCGGAAGGGGTTGGAGGTGTAGTTCTGGATCGTGTCGGCGAAGATCTTGCCGTTGCCCACAATCGTGACCACGTTGTCCGGCGTGTTGATGGTCGTGGCAAACAGGCCGATCTCCTTGATCGTGCCCGTCACGCCGCCGGCCGTCACAAAGTCGCCCACTTTGAACGGCCGCAGCACGATCAGGAACGCGCCCGCCGCAAAGTTGGACAGCAGCCCCGACCACGCCATGCCGATGGCCACACCGGCTGCGGCAATCAGCGCCGCGAACGTCGTCGTCTGGATGCCGAAATAGCCGAGGATGCCAATCACCAGCAGCACATTCAGCGTGACGGTGATGATGGAGCCGACATACCGCAGCACGGTCGGATCGACCTTCTGTCGGCTCAGTGAAGCCTCTACCATGCGCACCGCGAGGTTGATCAGCCAGCGGCCGACGACCCAGAAGACGATGGCGCCGAGTATCTTCATGCCGATGTCGGTGGCGTACTGCGCTACGATTGCCTGGTACTTGCTTGCGGTGTTGACGGCGGTGTCCGCCAGGTTGTCTGCCATGGGTGCCTCCGAAAGAGCAGGGGGGGGGAACCCACCTACGATATGTCAAAGACAACGCACTTGTGTGACTTTGATACGTCTCGCTCACATTTGTTATAGATCTGCGCGTTGATGCGCGCAAAGAAAAAGGACGCCCGCAGGCGTCCTTCCCAAATCACGCTGATGGCGCGTCAGTTGCCGCTGCCCGGCACGAGACGGCGCTTGCGCACGGCGTCGGCCAGCGTTTCCAGCACCTTCACCGAATCGTCCCAGCCGATGCAGGCGTCGGTCACGCTCTGGCCGTAGACGAGGTCGGACACCGGCGTGCCTTGCACGTGGTCCTGGCGACCGGCGTTGATGTGCGATTCCACCATCACCCCGACGATTCGGTTATCGCCGGCTGCCATCTGGCGGCCGATGTCTTCGCACACCGGAATCTGGTTTTCGTGCTTCTTGCTGCTGTTGGCGTGCGAGGCATCGATCATCAGGCGCGCGGCCAGGCCCGACTTGGAGATGGCGTCGCAGGCTTCCTGCACGCTGGCAGCGTCGTAGTTGGGCGCCTTGCCGCCGCGCAGGATGATGTGGCAATCCTCGTTGCCGGCCGTCGACACGATAGCCGAGTGGCCGCCCTTGGTGACCGACAGGAAGTGGTGCGGCTGCGATGCGGCCTTGATCGCGTCCACGGCGATCTTCACGTTGCCGTCGGTGCCGTTCTTGAAACCGACCGGGCACGATAGGCCGGAAGCCAGCTCGCGGTGCACCTGGCTTTCGGTGGTGCGCGCACCGATCGCGCCCCAACTCACCAGATCGGCGATGTACTGCGGGCTGATCACGTCGAGGTATTCGGTGCCTGCGGGCAGGCCCAGTTCGTTGATGTTCATCAGCAGCTCGCGTGCGGTGCGCAGGCCGTCGTTGATCTTGAAGCTGCCGTCCATGTGCGGATCGTTGATCAGACCCTTCCAGCCCACCGTGGTGCGGGGCTTTTCGAAGTACACGCGCATCACGATTTCCAGCTCGTTCTTGAAACGCTCGCGCTGCTCGACCAGGCGGCGGGCGTAGTCCATCGCCGCCTTGGTGTCGTGAATGGAGCAGGGGCCGATGATGACGATCAGGCGGTCGTCCATGCCATGCAGGATGCGGTGCATCGCGTTCCGGCTTTGGTAGATCAGGTCGGACACGGTGTCGCTGCACGGGAATTCGCGGATCAGATGCGACGGCGGCGTCAGCTCTTTCAGTTCGCGAATGCGCAAATCGTCGGTGTTCTTCGGCATGGAATGCTCCGGGGATGTGTCTTGAGTTCTATTGGAAACGTCTACTGTGTTCGGATCATGTTTCGCGTCGGTGCCGGGGTGGGGCAGGTGACAGGGCGAAAAAAAAACCGCCAGGGTCGCTGGCGGTTTTCGGTATCTGCTGGGTGCTTTATTTTTGCTGCAAGCGCCCCTCTCCTTCCGCCAGCGGTGCGAGATGCCAAAAGTAAAAGTAAAAAAACTTGGCGAAGGACATGAGAGGAAAACGCGTCGATGCAGGAAAATTGTGGCGCAGAGGTGACTTGAAGCTACTGCGCCGCACCAATCGAACCGTCTTTATAAACCCTTTTTTTGAGGGCCGCAAGCGCCGATTTTCCGTGCCTGCGGCGCCAAAACGACGGTTTGAGGGCAATCAAACTGTGCCGCCCACCGTCATGTTCTCCATGCGTAGGGTCGGCTGGCCTACGCCCACCGGCACGCTCTGGCCTTCCTTGCCGCACACGCCGATGCCCGAATCGAGGCGCATGTCGTTGCCGATCATGGTCACGTGCTTGAGCGATTCCGGGCCGCTGCCGACCAGCGTCGCGCCCTTGACCGGCGCGGTGATCTTGCCGTCTTCGATCAGGTAGGCCTCGCTTGCCGAGAAGACGAACTTGCCATTGGTGATGTCGACTTGGCCGCCGCCGAAGTTGACCGCATACAGGCCTTTCTTGACGCTGGCGATGATCTCCTGCGGGTCCTTGTCGCCGCCCAGCATGTACGTGTTGGTCATGCGCGGCATGGGCAGGGCGGCGTAGCTCTCGCGGCGGGCGTTGCCGGTCACGGGCATCTTCATCAGGCGCGCGTTGAGCGTGTCCTGCATGTAGCCGGTGAGGATGCCGTCTTCGATAAGCGTGTTGCACTGCGTGGGATTGCCCTCGTCGTCGAGGTTGAGCGAGCCGCGGCGGTTGGCCAGCGTGCCGTCGTCCACCACGGTGACGCCCTTGGCCGCCACGCGCTCGCCCATGCGGCCGGAAAATGCCGACGAGCCCTTGCGGTTGAAGTCGCCTTCCAGCCCGTGGCCGATGGCCTCGTGCAGCAGCACGCCCGGCCAGCCCGGGCCGAGCACCACGGTCATCGTGCCGGCCGGTGCCGGTTTGGCTTCCAGGTTGACGAGTGCGGATGAAACCGCCTCGTCCACGTATTCGCGCAGCAGGTCGTCGGTGAAATAGCCGTAGGCATAGCGGCCCCCGCCGCCGGAGCTGCCCATCTCGCGGCGACCGTTCTGCTCGGCAATGACGGTGACGGAGATGCGCACCAGCGGGCGCACATCTGCGGCGATCACGCCGTCGCTTCGCGCGACGAGCATCACGTCGTATTCGCCGGCCAGACCGGCCATGACCTGCACCACGCGCGGGTCTTTGGCGCGGGCGAGCTTTTCAATCCGCTCCAGCAGCGCAACCTTTTCGGAGGCCGTCATCGAATCGAGCGGGTCATTCGGTGCATACAGCGAGTGGCTGCCCGGGGTGCTGGCCAGGCTGCTGGCGACCTTCACGCGGCCGGAACCTGCTTTGCCGATCGTGCGCGTGGCAGCAGCGGCCTGCATCAGGGCGGGGAGGCTGATGTCGTCGGAGTAGGCAAACGCGGTGCGGTCGCCCGAGACGGCCCGCACGCCCACACCCTGGTCGATGCTGAAGCTGCCGGATTTGACGATGCCTTCTTCCAGGCTCCATGCCTCGTTGCGGGTGTACTGGAAGTACAGATCGGCGTAGTTCACGCGGTGCGTGAAGATGTCGGCCAGCGCGCGCTGCAGATGCGCTTCATCAAGGCCGTACGGATCGAGCAGCACGCGGCGCGCGATGGACAGATTCTGGATGGCGATGTCGCCTGCGTTCATGGTCGGTTCTCGCAAAAAAAATCGATTGGCTTACATCACGCGGTGCTTGAGCGCCGGCAGATCCCGGCGCACTTGGGCGATGCGGGCGGGGTCCATGTCTCCGATGGCAACGCCTTCGCCCTCGGGCACGGAGGCAATGATTTCCCCCCACGGGTCGACCAGCATGGAATGGCCCCACGTGCGGCGGCCGTTTTCATGGCGCCCGCCCTGAGCCGCGGCGAGCACATAACACTGGTTCTCGATGGCGCGGGCGCGCAGCAGGATTTCCCAGTGCGCGGCGCCCGTCACGTAGGTGAAGGCCGCCGGCATCAGAATCAAGTTCAGGTTGCCCTGCGACGCCAGCGCCCGATACAGCTCCGGAAAGCGCAGGTCGTAGCACACGGACATGCCGACACGGCCGCATGGTGCGTCGAAGGCTACCGGGGTGGCGCCGGGCTCGATGGTGCGGGCTTCGTCGTAGCGCTCTTCGCCGCGCACGAAGTTGAACAAATGGATCTTGTCGTAGCGTGCGACACGCAATCCGGCCGGGTTGAATGCGAGCGACGTATTGCGCACGCGCTGTTCGTCTTCGCACCACATCGGCAACGTGCCGCCGACGAGCCACAGCTTGTGGCGGCGTGCGGCATCGGCAAGGAAGGTCTGGATCGGGCCATCCTGGTCGCCCTCGCGGAGAGCGACCTTGTCGCTGTCCTTGCGGCCCATCATGCAGAAGTATTCAGGCAGCAACGCGAGTTGCGCACCCTGGGCGGCCGCTTCGGCAAGCAGCGCATCTGCCCGCGCGAGGTTGTGGTCCACATCGATGGCCGTCACCGTCTGGATGGCGGCGACGCGAAAAGGTGCATCGAAAGGCGCATCCATGCCGGATGCGACGGGGGCCGGAGCAACGGTGGTCGAAGTCATGGGGCCTATTTTGCCGAGGTTTGCGATTGGCTGCCCGAATTGCTGTTGGATGCGACTTTCTCGATCTTCGGATCGGCCCAGCTACCGGTCACGCGGTATTGCGTGACGAAGGCCTTCGACAACTGGTCGCCCAAGACCAACTGCGCGGCCAGCGTGCCCAGCCCGATGGCCGGGTTGATGAACGCCGCCGCCAGCGAGGCCGACGTGGCGTCCACCTTGGGCGTGACCTTGACGCGCAGGTCCTGCGTTTCATCGAGGATGTTCGCCGAGCCCTGCATGGCCACCTGGAACTGCGGGCCCTTGACGGCGAAATCTTCGGTGTGTGCGATGCCGCTGGCGATGGTGCCGGTGGCTGCCACGCTCTCGAACGGCGTGCCGCGCCCGGTGGCGCTGCGCAGGTCGGTCGCGAAATGCAGCAGCCCCTGCAGGCTCAGCACGCCGGCCAGCTTGGCCAGGCCCGGATCGACCGGCAGAAACTGGCCGCGCTCCAGGTTCAGCGCCATGCGGCCGTTGAGCGTCGGGTAGTCGATCGACATGGGCGATCCGCGCCACACCACGCGGCCTTCGAGCTTGCCCTTGGCTCCGTCGATCACCTTGGCGAAGCCCATCTTCTGCAGCAGGTCGCCGGTGTCGCGCAGGTCGAGATTGAAGTCGAGCAGCGTCCGGCGCTCCGGATCATCACCGCCGCCACGCAGGCGTCGCGGGATTCGCCACGTACCGTGCGCCGTCAGGGTGGCGGCGGGCTGCTCGATCTTCAGCGTCTCGAGCGTCCATACCGGCGCACCATCGGTGATCTGGCTGCGCGCCTTGATCTCCAGCTTCCCGAGCGCTTTGCCGCGCAAGTCGAACTTGTCGGCGACGAGGTCGAGCGACGGAATTTCCTGCGAGCTGCTCGCCAACGATTCGGTGAGCGCCGTCTCTTCCTTGGCGTCTGGGATGTTCATGCGGGACAGGCGCATTGTCAGCTCGCCGAAGGGCACGGCAGCGCTTTCGGCGTGCCAGCGCGCGCTGCCCGCAATTTCGCGTGAATCGATGGTCGATTGCCAGTTGGCGCCATCGCGGGTGGCGTCGATGCGCACGGCGTTGAAGTCGCGGCCCAGAATGCGCAGCGTCTGCGCGCGGGCGTTCAGGTGGCTGGGCAGATACGCGCTGTGGTTATTGGAGGCGTTGGCTGCATTGGCACCATGTTCGGCGGCAATCTGGCTGGCGCTCTTCTCAGGGGCGGGTGCAGCAAAGGCATGGCGCCAGGCGTCGACGTCCAACTGATCCAGCGCCAGATTCGCTTGCACGCCTTCCTGCGGCTGCGGCACCGGCTGCCGCACACCGATGCCGCCGCGCAGCACCTCGACGCCGTTGCCTGTGTTGCGTTGCTCGTAGCGCGCGCTGACGATATTCCCGACCTGCAGAACGATTTCGTCGACGGCGTTGTTGGACGCCAGCGGTTGCATTTCGAAACGCACCGGCAAGGGCTGCCCAGCCGCCTTGTTCAGCGGTGCCGGTAGACGCACCGTCATCGGGGTCAGATCCGACTGGACCTGAATGAGAGGCCGATGCTGTTTGACGCTGATGGTCGCGCTGTACGGGGCGGTGCCCTCCAGCGAGCGGGCGACGGCGGCCACCGGGCTGTTTTCCGGTGTCGTCTCACGCAGCCCTTGGGCTGATGCGGTGCCCGCTACCTGGATGCGGATCGTGCCGTCGGGTGCGGTGCCCCCCGTAGGGCGGATTTCGCCGCCGGCAAAGCGCGCGCGCAGGTTTTCGAAACCGATACCCTTTTGCGTGAAGGTCAGCGCGCCGTTGACATCGGTCAGCGGCGGTGCCTGCGGGACCAGCGTGACGTCATTGCGTACGAACGTGACGCTGCCTTGGGCCCGCGCCGAACGCATTTCATGCAGGGGCAGGTCCAGCTTGAGCGCCAGCGTGGCGTTGCCCTGGGCGCGGGCGTCCTTGGTGAAATGGCCGATCCACTGGCTGATGGGGCTCGCTTCGATGTACTGCAGGAAATTCTGCGTGGCGCCGTCGCCGCGGCCTTCGATGGCCAGCAGCGGGTTGCGGTCGCCCATGTCGGGCAGGCTGCCATTCACGTCCTGCAGATTTACGCCCATCACCTTGGCACGCGCCACTTTGAACGCGAGCGATGCGCGATCGAACGTCACCGTGCCGTCGATGTTCGTGAATGCCGGCCAACTGCCGGGGTGCGTCGGCGCCTGGCCGGGCGAGTTGTGCGCGGCTTCGACCGGCGCCGGCTGGTACGTCACATCCTGCATCGGTACTTCTACGCGAAATACACCCTTGTGCGGCGGCCGGAACGGAAAGTCGTGCAGATCGCCCGCCAAGGCGAAATTCACATTGCTAGCCGTGCCGGCCTGCAGTGCACCGCCCAGGTAGTCGCGCAGATGTTGCCCGATGGACAGCGGCAGATAGCGAGGCACTCGCGCAACGCTGGCGCGGTCCAGCGAGCCCTTCAGGTCGATGGTGCCGAGGTGGCTGGTGTCCGGCGCGTGACGATAGCTGCCCGTGATGCGCGCCGACAGGTCGTCGTTGGAGAACGCAAGGTTGTCGCTGGTGACGACGAGTTCTTGCTTGCGATATGTCCAGCGCAACGTGCCTTGCAGCCGGTCCAGCGGCACACGGGCATCGGCAAACGTGCCTGGCAGCAGCAGCGCGGAGTCGTTGGACTCAATCCGCAGCGTGCCCTTGTCGTTCGAGAAAACGGCGTTACCGGAGAGGTTTTCTACGCCGGGCACGGCGGGCTCGGGATGCTGGCCGGGCGGCACCGCGGGCAGCGCGCCGGGGCCGAACGACACCTGGCGCATCGTGGCGCGGCCAGTGAAGTGCATGGGCGCCGGCGTGTTTGGCCGCCAGCGGGACACATCGCGCTGCCAGTTGATGTCGAGATCGTCGATGCGGCCGGAGGGTTGTTTGGTGCGCAGCGGTTCCAGCACGCTGCTGGGCAGCGGCAGCGTGGTGGCGATGTTGCGCAGGTCGGCCAGGTCCAGCGTCGTGGCCTTGACTTGCAGGCTGCGCAGGGCGTCGCGTGCGTCGAGCGCCCATCCCACGGTGACATTACGCAAGCCGCGCGGCGTGCCCGCCGGGTTGGTCGGCGTCTGGATGCCTGGGCCCGCCAGTTCGGGGATCGATGCCGGTTGGGCGGGCAGGTTCAACGGTTGCCAGAGCAGCGTGTCGACGCGGAGGATGTGCTCGCCGCGCGCATTGCGCTGATGTGTGGCCAGCGCCTGAAGGCTGCGTAACTGCAGCGGCTCCAGATCCTTGCGGACTTGCAGATCGAGCTGCTGCCCGGTCAGCCGCGCCTGGCTGCGCGTGAACACGCCGTCGGCAAACTCCACCGAGCCGTCGGAGGTCAGCGTGCCGCTTTGGGCGGCGGCCAGCACGGGCACGTAGCGCTGCACAGAAGCCAGCTGCAGCGTATCGACCTGCCAGGACGCCTGGCCATGCCAGTGGCGCCAGTCGCCGGGGCGGGCCAGCAGGTCGTGGCGGAAATCGGCGTGGAGTTTGATGGCGCCGTTGAACAGCGTGGGCGAGGTGCCGCTGGCCTCCAGCCTGTGGCGCGTCGGGCCGCTGCGTAGCTGCAGCCGCACATTGCCCAGCGCCACTTCGGGCAGTTTCTGCTGCTCGTCGAGCCAGCGGACGGCGCCTTGCTGAAAATCGATGTTGCCTTGGGAGAGCAGTTGGTCCAGGAAGATGCTGTCGCCGCCGGTGTCTGCGCTGAGCGGCATGCCGGCGACGGAGAGGACGCCTTGCGTATCGCGCCGTACCAGAAGGTCGGCCTGGGTGGCGTGCAGCGCGGCAAAGGTCACCTGCATGCGCAGCAACGAGCGCCAGGACAGCCGCGCCTGCACGTCCTGTACCGCGAACGTGAGACGGCCCGCAGTGTCGTGAGCGTCGATGCGCTGGGCACGGAAGGCTGGGTGCCAGCCTTCCCAATAGGTCTCAAGCGAGCCGATGCCGACGGTGGCATGCAGTGCGCTGGACGCCTCGCGCTCCATCCACTCGCGCGCCGCGCCCGCGCGCGGCCACAGGATGAAGCGCACCGCCAACATGCCCACGAAGGCCAAGACCGCCAGCGCCGCCGTTGTTTTCCAGAGCAAACGCCACAGCTTGCGCCACATCGGGGCGCGGAACGCAGCCCCAATGCCCGCGCCGACACGGCTTAGAAGTCTCACCAGCTGCGCCCAGGCTGAGAGCCGGCCCACCCCGCGTGTGGACAGGGTGCTGGCGTGTCCACCATCGGACTTCGGCGATTCGGGAGGCTGGGACGGGCGAGGCATGATGCGGATTATCCGATATTCAGGAGGCGGCGCCACATTTGGAGCCCAGGCGCCGCGCTGGCGAAGCGGCAAGCAGTGGGCAAGCACACCCGATGCCCGCAGAGTCTTTGGCCACTGCCGGCTTCATATGTATTTCAGCGAGAATGGATGCTTCCGCCAATGCCCGATGGGTTCGCATGACCGATTCCGACTTGTCCACCCAGCCATTTCTGAAAGCTCCAGCCCGCGCGCCGGAGGGTGCCGCTTCCGCGCTGTCCTTTGCACTCGCGTATTCCCGTTATCTACAGCGCCAGGCGCAAGCGCGCGAAGGATGGGCCGAGCGTGTGCAGGCTGGCGCGAGCCATCCCATTGACATGGCGTGGCTGTTGGCGCGCTTCACTGAACTGTTCGATACCAGGGCCGTCGAGGCTGAGACCGCGCTCAAGCGCGCCTTGCGCCTGTTGCGCAATGAAGTCTTCGGCGCACTGGTTGAGCGCGATCTGTCCGGCGCCGCAACGCTCGACGAGGTGACGGGCACGATGACGGACCTCGCCGAGTTTGCCGTGCGCACGGCCCTTTCCGTGATCGGCCAGGAACTGACCTCGCTACACGGCCAGCCGATTGGGCAGTCCTCCGGCGAGGTGCAGGAACTGGTGGTGGTGGGCATGGGCAAGCTTGGCGGGCGCGAGTTGAACGTCTCGTCCGACATCGATCTGATCTTTCTCTACGACGACGATGGCGACACCCAGGGCGGCCCGCGCCCGCTCTCCAATCATGAATACTTCACGAAGCTTGGCCGGCGGCTGATCAACGCGCTGGCCGATGTGACGGAGGACGGCTACGTCTTCCGCGTCGACATGCGTCTTCGCCCGAATGGCGATGCGGGGCCGCTGGCGTGCAGTCTGGGCATGCTCGAGGAGTACTTCGTCGTGCAGGGCCGCGAGTGGGAGCGCTATGCCTGGATCAAGGGCCGCGTGATCACCGACCCGACCAGTCCATATGCGAGCCGCGTGATTCAGCAGTTGGAGCGCGTGACGGGGCCGTTTGTCTTCCGGCGCTATCTCGATTACGGCGTGATTTCGGCCATTCGCGCGCTGCATGCGCAGATCCGCAGCGAAGCGGCCAAACGCAGCAACGGTGCCAACCAGCAACGCGACGGCGAGGGCCACGTGCAGGCGCGCTCGCCGAACATCAAGCTGGGGCGCGGTGGTATTCGCGAGATCGAATTCGTCGCCCAGGTGTTTCAGCTCATCCGTGGCGGGCAGGACTTCGGGCTGCGCGTGCGCCCCACGCTGGAGGTGCTGCGGGCGGCGTCCGAGCGCGGCCTGATCGACGCCGACGCCGTGGCGCGGCTGACCGAGGCCTACCGCTTCCTGCGCCAGTTGGAACACCGTCTGCAATACATCGAAGACGCACAGACCCACAACCTGCCGGGCTCGCCGGAAGACCAACTGCGCGTGGCCCGCATGATGGGCTTTGAAGACTATGCGGCGCTCGTCACCCGGCTCGAGGCGTATCAGGACGAGGTCGCGCAGCATTTCGAGCAGACCTTTTCCGACAAGCAGGACAGCCAGCCGCCGTGTGCTGCCGTCTGGCACGCAGACCTGCTCGACGATGAGCACACGGAAACCGCCCGCGCACAGCTCGCCGAACTCGGCTATGCAGATCCCGAAAGCGTGCTCGCGCGCCTGCGTGCGACGCGCAATTCGCCGCGTTATCGGGCGTTGTCCGAAGTCAGTCGGCAGCGTTTCGACTTGCTGATCAACCGCGCGCTGGACCAGGCTTCGCTGCAGACCGATGCCGATATCACCATCGCGCGCTTTCTGGATTTCTTCGATGCAATCAGCCGGCGCTCGTCGTACCTGTCGCTGCTGAGCGAATATCCGCAGGCCATGGAGCGCGTGGCCCACACGCTGCACGCGTCGCGCTGGGCGGCGGACTACCTCACGCGCCATCCGCAACTGCTTGATGAACTGCTCGATGTGGAAGCGCTATCGGCCGAGCCCGATTGGCCTGCCTTCCGGGCGCGCGTGCGAGAACGTCTGCAAGCCGCGTCCGACCATGTCGAGATGCAGATGGACATCCTTCGCCAGGAGCACCATGCAGAGACCTTCCGCGTGTTGCTGCAGGACCTCCAGGGCATGCTGAGCGTCGAGCACATCAGCGACCGGCTTTCCGATCTGGCCGATGCCGTGCTGGACCTCACGCTGGAGACGGTCTGGAAGCAGGTCGCTACGCGTCATCGGGAGGTGCCGCGCTTTGCCGTCGTTGCCTACGGGCGGCTCGGCGGCAAGGAACTGGGCTATGCGTCGGACCTCGACATCATTTTTCTGTACGACGACGATGACGAACGCGCGCCCGATGTCTACGCGTCATTCGCGCGCAAGCTCATCACGTGGCTGACCAGCCATACCGCCGCCGGCATGCTGTTCGACGTCGATACGCGTTTGCGCCCGAACGGCGCGGCAGGTCTGATGGTCACGCACTTCGAGTCGTTCCGCCGTTATCAGATGCGCGAGGGCGACAACGCGGCGTGGGTTTGGGAACATCAGGCGCTCACGCGTGCACGTTTCTGCGCGGGCGATGCGGAAATCGGCGAACGCTTCGAGGCGTTGCGTACCGCCGTGTTGCGCCAGGCGCGCGAGCCCGGCCCTCTGCGCGACGAGATCGTGGCGATGCGCGAGCGCGTGGCGGAAGGCCATGCAAATCCGACGGGGTTGTTTGATCTCAAGCACGATCGCGGCGGCATGGTCGATATCGAATTCACCGTGCAGTTCCTGGTGCTGCTGCACAGCGCAGCGCATGCCGAGCTGACCCGCAACAAGGGCAACATTGCGCTGCTGCACATGGCCGGCGAACTGGGGTTGATTGACGCGACGGCGGCCGCGCGGGTGGCCGATGCCTATCGGGACTTCCGCGCGCGCCAGCACAAGTTGCGGCTCGATGGGCAATCCGTGGCGCGCGTGCCGGTCGGCACATGCGCGCACGAGGCGGCCCACGTGCGCGCCTTGTGGACCGAGGTGTTCGGGCCGGTGCAATGACGGCGTATCCGCACACGTTGCGCACCTGGGGCGCGTGCGCCGGTGTGGCTGCGCTTTCGGCGGCGTTTTCGTTCGTGCCGTGGCTGTACGCGGTCGGGCTGTATCAACGCGACGCCGTGCGCGCGGGCCAGTGGTGGCGCATCGCGACCGCCATGTGGGTGCATCTGGACACCTGGCATTGGTTGGCAGATGCCATGGCCGCCATAGGCCTCATCCTGCTGCTGGCGCGTGCGGTGCGGCTGCAGGGCATTGTCGGAGCCCTGGTGGCGTGCGGAGTGCTCGTGCAGCTTGCTTTGATCAGCCAGCCGAACGTGCAGTGGTACGGGGGGCTCTCCGGCGCGCTGCATGGCCTGGCGGCATGGGGCGGACTGCGGCTGCTGAAGCCGTCTGCGGACGAGGGCGACGATCGCTTCTCACGCTCGATTGGCGTGGCGCTGTGTGCAGGCGTGCTAGTGAAGGTGTGGCTTGAGCAGTCGTGGCTGTCGCCCATCGCCTATGACCCGCACTGGGGGTTTGGCGTGGTGCGCATCGCGCATGCCTTTGGCGCGGTGAGTGGACTGCTGATCTGGGTGCTTGGGGAGTGGCGCGTTCGAAGCGATCGCTGAATAGGCAAGCAGCCGGGCACGGAAGGGGACGGAGCAGGGGCCGGAAATTGCCCGCGCCCTATGAAGGCGCGGGCCGAAAGTACCAACAGACTTACTTCACACGACGTCGACGGCCCGCCAAACCGGCGGCCAGCAGCAATGCTGCGCCGCCCAGCCCGATAGCGCCGCCGCCGCCGCTGCTGCTGCTGCCGCTGGTGGTCGTCGCAGGCGGGGTGGTGGTGCCGGTGCTGGCTGCAGGTGCAGTGACTGTCACGCTGGCGGTATCGGTGGCGGCCGCACCGGTGTTGCTCGTCAGCGTTACCTTGAAGGCGTAGGTGCCCTCAGCAGACGGCGTGAACGTAGCGGTGTAGTTGCCGTTGCTATCGGGGCCGGCAGTCGTAAGGCTGACGGATGGCCCAGAAGTCTGCGCCCACTGCACGCTCGAAATAGTGTTGACGAGGCCAGCATTGCCGGTCGCTGTGAGCGTGACCGCATTGTTTGTAACCACCGTGCTTGCCGACGTCGACGCGTGCACAGTCGGATTGCCCTTCGCCAGGGCAACGGCGGCACCCGCATCCAGCATGCCGGCGCCGCAGACGCCCGTATGCGTTGCGCAGTACGTGCCCGCTGGGAACGGGCGAGCCGATTGTTTGAGAACGGTCGCAATTTGATCCGGCGTCAGGGCACTGTTGACCGACAGCATCAAAGCAGCAACGCCTGCCACATGTGGTGTGGCCATCGAAGTACCGGCTTCGCCCGAGTAGCCGGGGGAACCGGCACTGGTGGTGCCAGTGTTGGAGAGCGACGCGATCAGAGCCCCCAAACCGTTGACCACGGAACCATTGCCGCCGCCAGGAGCGCTCAGCGTGGTACCCGTCCCCACGTTGGCGTAGGTCGCCTTGTCGCCTTCCAGCGTATGGGCCGTGACGGCGATGGTTCCCGTGCAGTTGGCCGGCGAATCGATCGCCGAAGCGCTCTCGTTGCCAGTAGCGACCACGATCACCGCACCGCGGTTGCGCGCGTTGGTGATGGCGGTTTGCATAGGTACGTCACAGCTTCCGGTGCCGCCTAGGCTCATGTTGATGACCTTGGCCGGCGTCGGATTGATGCTGGGGGAGATGCGGGCCACGACACCGCCGCTTGCCCACGTAACCGCATCGATGATGTCCGACTCGGCGCCGCCGCAGCGGCCGAGCGCGCGTGCCATCTGGACACCAACGCCCGGGGCAATGCCTGCGACGCGAGTCCCGCTGTGCTGCGCAGCGACGAGGCCCGTCACAAAGGTGCCGTGCCACGAACTGTTGGAGGGCGTCGCACCATTACAAACCGTCGGGTTATTAGTGATGTCCGTAGCGGTGATCGCGTCGCCCGGGTCCGTCCCGATGCTGTCGCCCGAGTTGTTTCTGAACGTATTGGTGATGAAGTTGGAACCGGTGTTTATCTTGGCGCCCGTGAGGTCGGCATGACTCAGAATGCCGGTGTCGACGATCGCGACATTGACCGTATTCGACCCGGTGGTCGTGTCCCACGCGGTCGTCAGGTTGGCTCCGCCCGCAGCAGTTCCGCTCGCCGGCTGCAACGGGCCAGTGGAATTCGGGATGGTAGTGATCGTTGCGTTCGTGGCCATCAGGTTCCATTGGGAACTGAACCATGTAGCCGAAGGTGTGAAGGCCGGGCGCAGGATGCGGTCCGGCGCAACGTATTCGAACTGGCCGGTCGCGGCCATGCGCTGCGCCACGGCTTGGGCGTCATCAAGCGTCATGGTGCTAGGCAGCGTCACCACATGGGCGCCACCGGACATGGCACGCTTGTAAGTCACCGGCAACTGTGCCGCCGCCGACCAGCGTTGCACGGTTGCAACGTCGACGCGCATAGTGCGCTCGTCTGGTTCTGCGGATTGCAATTGGAGCGTGCCGTTGACGCCGCTCTTTTCCTTGACGATCAGCTGCGACACCCACTGTGTCTGGACGCCTGCGTTTGCTGTGCCGCCGCCCGCCAGCGCCGGCGCAGCTTGATACGAAACCAGCCCGAGCGCAACGAGCGCGCGGACGATACCCCCCTGGGCAATCGACTTCATGGAGTGGACCTGTTGTTGTAGAAAAAGGAGGCGAAATTATCGCAACAATCGCGCCTTTCCTTGTTCAAACAGGCTAACTGCGTTGTTTAGTAATTTTTACATCTGGATCGAGCTTCACCGGCGATATGGACGACCGGCGCAACCGGCGGGGAGCCCCGCCGCGCGGAGCTGTTCAGCCGCGGGAAGCCGGGCCTTCCCTCCGGCGGCGGCGACCGCCGACCATGCCTGCCGCGAGCAGCAGCGCAGCCCCAATCAGCGGCACGGCCCCACCACCTCCGCCACCGCCGCTGCTGGTACCGCCGGTCGACCCAGTGGAGCCTGTCGACCCCGACGTGCCACTGCCCGCGCCAGCCGGGGCCGTGTTCTGCGCATAGCTGACGGCACCGGCGGCGTCCAGCAGGCCCGCGCCGCAGACGCCCGTATTCACAGCGCAAAACGTGCCGCTCGGATGCGGTCGCGCAGTCTGCTTCAGCCCCGCAAGGATTTGCGCGTTCGACAACTGCGGTTGCACGCTGAGCATCAGCGCGATGGTGCCGGCTGTTTCCGGCGTCGAGAAACTTGTACCGGCGACCGACCTGACCGTAGGGTTGCCGACGCTTTGCTTACCGTCGTTGGAGTCGGCCTGGATGACGGACGTCGTGCCCGAGCAGCCGGCGCTGGTGGCTTGCGAGTTGCCGCAGCCCCCGCCGGGGGCGGACAGCGCCACCTGCGGCCCGACGTTCGCGTAGCTGGCGTTCTCGCCGCTGTCGACGTGCGCGGTGACGGCGATCGCGCCCGTGCAATTGGCCGGTGCGTCAACGGTCTGTGCGGCTTCATTGCCGGCGGCAGCCACCACGATGGCGCCGCGTGCGGCCAACTGGTTCACCGCGTCCTGTTCTGCTGCAGAGCATTGCGTGGTGCTGCCCAGGCTCACGTTGACCACCCGCGCCGGGTTGGCGTTGGCCGGCACGCCAGACACGTTGATGCCGCCCGCCCACAACATGCCGTCGACCGTGTCCGACAGCAGCGCACCGCACTTGCCCGACACGCGCACCGGCACGATCGGCGTGTTCCAGCCGACCCCCGCGATATCGAGCCCGTTGTTGGTCTGCGCGGCGAGCACGCTGCTGACTTCGGTGCCGTGCCAGCTGCTGTTGCCGACGTCGTTGCTGGTGCAGCCCGGAATGCTCTGCCATTGCGCGCTGGTCACGCCGTCGCCAAGGTCATGCGCATCCGTTCCCCGGCCGAAGGAGTTACCCGCCCGCGCCGGGTCCGAAATGAAGTTGTAGCCCGGCAGAATCTTGGCGGACAGGTCGGGATGATCCGTGTAGCCGGTGTCGACCACTGCCACCACGATGCCCGTCGAGCCCTGCGTGATGTTCCACGCTGCGGCCGCGTTGATACCGCCTGGCACCTGTGCCGGCGCGGCCAGATTGTTTTGCGTGGCGAACAGCGGGTCGTTCGGAATGGTGTTGGGCCGCAGGATGCGATCGGGCACCACATAGGCGACGCGGGCGTCCTGCGCGATCTTGTTGACGGCGGCCTGGATGCTGGCGGCATCGGTCAGGCCGGTGTGCATGAGCTGCGCGTTCGTGGCCAGCGTGCGTTTGACCTGCAGCGCGCTGCCCGCAGCTTGCGCCACCGACAGCAAGCGGTTGCTCGCCTCGCTGGCCGAGAGCGTCTTGCGCGTGCCGCTCGTATCGTCACGCCATTTGATGATCAGGTCACCGGTGTATTGCGGCTGCGGTGCGGCTGCGGCGGCGACTTGGCCGCCCATGGCCCAGGCAAGACAGGCAAGGCCGGCACCTGTGCGGAGCCAAGACTTCAACCGGAAAAGGGAGGGGGTCATCAGCGCGTGCTCCGTGGTATCTCGTTGTGATGAGAAACGTCGTCAGGATGTGATCGTTGACAGACCGTTACACAAAAGCAAAGGTAGCACGCGCCTCGTCCGCTCGGTGTGGGGACGAAGGCCGATGACGTTTGCGTCGGAAAAGGACCTGCCGGTGCGCTGCCATCGCAGCAGAATACGGACCTGGAAGCGAGGTGGAACCGGATTTCGGACGCCACGCGGCGCCCGATCATTCACAGTGTGGAGCGGGTTGCGGTGGTTCAGCGTTGAATCTTCATGACGCGATCTGGATCGGCCGAAGCAATGCCTGGCGTGCTGCGCAACGCTGTCACCGCGCCATCCAGCGTCGCCGAAGCGTCGCCCGAGCTGGCGCGCACCACCCAGAATCCACCAGACATCGGTCGTACCACCGCAAAGGCCAGTCGAGGCGTCGCACGCGCGCCGGCAGCATCCACGATGCCCTGCACCGTGGCGGATGACGTGGTCGGCGTGTTCAGGCCGATGATGACGTCGCCCACGCTGTGTGCAGCCGACACGGAAGCCGGTGGCTGGCTGTTGGCCGATGCAGAGTCCATGGCAGGCGGCTTGCCCGGATCAATCGCCGGCACGGACTTGCACGCGGCCAGCAGGCACAGGCCGAGCGCCACGGCCAGCCCAGGTTTTGCAGACGACAACAGCGAGCGAGGACGGGTAGCCGGTTGGATCGTGCGGGCCATGCGGGCCATGAGGTTCTCCTTGGATTCGTTGGGCGATTGCGTCGGGTGCAGCCGGAACCTTCGTGCCAACGACGGCAGCCATGATTCCGGTATAGGCGATCACTGGGCCACGCGGCGGGATTTCCGCGCCGAGGGTTCTGGCGCCGATTGTGCACGGCCTGCGGCGAGCATTTCGTCCGCATGGCGGCGCGTCGTGTCGGTGAGGGACGCCCCGCCCAGCATGCGGGCGATCTCGTCCACGCGGCCCGTGGCGTCCAGCACCACGAGGTCGGATCGCGTGCTGCCGGCCACCGTCTGCTTGGCGACCTGAATGTGGTGGTTGGCCAGCGCGGCCACCTGCGGCAGGTGCGTAACGCACAGCACCTGGCGGCGCATGCCGAGTTCGCGCAGGCGTCGTCCCACGACTTCGGCCACTGCACCGCCGATGCCGGAATCGACTTCGTCGAAGATGAGCGTGGGCGTCGGGCTCGCCTCGCTGGCGATCACCGAGATGGCCAGGCTGATGCGCGCTAGCTCACCGCCCGAGGCGACCTTCGCCAGCGGCCGCGGTGAAACACCCGCATGCCCGGCAACGAGGAATTCGACCTGCTCCAGCCCCGCCGCGCCGCCGTGTTCCAGCGCGTGCAGCGCGATGTCAAAGCGCCCACCGGCCATAGAGAGGCCTTGCATGGCGCCGGTCACCGCGTCCGCCAGCTCGCGCGCGGCCTTGGCGCGGTCGCGCGACAGCGCTTGCGCGACCGACATATATGCGGCGTGCGTTTGCGCTTCCTGGGCTTGCAGCGCATCCAGATCGGACGCGGCTTGCAGTGCAGCGAGTTGCGCCTGGCGCTCCGCCAGTTCAGCCGGCAGCGTTTCAGGAGCGACGCGGTATTTGCGCGCCATCGTGTGCAGGGCCTGCATGCGCGCGTCGACTTCGGCCAGGCGGTCCGGATCCAGTTCCGCGCGATCGGCATAGCGAGCGAGCGTATGCACCGCTTCCTGAATCTGCACCTCGGCCGGCTCCAGCGCGGCCAGCACATCGGCAAGCGCCGGATCGATCTCGGCCAGTTCACGCAGCGTATGGAGCGTCGTGCCCAGCTGCGTGAGCACCGCACCCTCCGATTCGGACAAACCATCGAGCGCCGCGCGCGTGCCTTCGATCAGGCTGGCGGCGTGCGACAGGCGATGGTGCTCGGCCTGGACCTCTTCCCACTCGCCGGGTTGGGGGCCAAGTTTCTGCAATTCGTTGACCTGCCATTCGATGCGCTCGCGCTCGAGCTGGGCTTCGCGCGACTGCTGCTCGGCGGCTTCGCGTGCGCGCACCACGGCGTGCCACTCGCGGTAGCGCTCGCCGACCACGCGCACAGCGCCTTCCAGGCCTGCGTGGGCATCGAGCAGGCTGCGCTGCGCATCCGCCTTGAGCAGCAGTTGATGCGCATGCTGGCCGTGAATGTCGACCAGTTGCTCGCCCACTTCGCGCAGCTGTGCGAGCGTGACGGCCGCGCCGTTGATGAAGGCTTTGCTGCGGCCTGCGGCATCGACCGTGCGGCGCAGCAGGATCACGCCCTCGTCGTCATGCAGTTCATGCGCTTCCAGCCATGCAGCTACATGCGGGTGCACGTCGAACTCGGCGGTGATGTCGGCGCGCGGCGCGCCTTCGCGTACGACGGCCGCATCGGCGCGCTCGCCCAGCGTGAGTGCAAGCGCGTCGATCAGGATGGATTTGCCCGCGCCCGTTTCGCCCGTGAATACGGTGAAACCGTCGGCCAGATCAAGATCCAGCGCGTGAACGATGACGAAATCGCGGATGGTGAGGCTGCGCAGCATGGAAGCGGTGAGCGTGGGGTTTTAGAAGCTGCTCATGGTTCGTAGCGAGCGGCTCGAGGTTGAAGCGAGAAGCGCAGCCGTACACGCGTACGGCGAGCATCGCAGGTTCAAGATCGGGCCGCGCAGCAGGATCATGGGCAGGTTCCTAGAGCCGGTTGTCTTCGGTCGGGTACTCGTGCCAGTGCAGCTTCTTGCGCAGCGTGGCGTAGTAGTTGTAGCCGATCGGGTGCAGCAGCCGCACCGTGCGCTCGGAGCGGCGCACCACGATGCGGTCGCCGGGCAGCAGCGACGTGAGCGACTGCATGTCAAAGTTGACGCTGGCATCGCGTCCGCTAGTGACCTGGATGACCACCTCCGCGTCTTGCGGAATGACGATCGGCCGGTTCGACAGGGAGTGCGGCGCGATGGGCACCAGCACCAGACCCGAGAGCGCCGGATGCAGGATCGGCCCGCCAGCAGACAGCGCATACGCCGTCGAGCCGGTCGGCGTCGAGACGATCAAGCCGTCCGAACGCTGGTTGTACATGAAGAAGCCGTCGACGGACACGGCCAGTTCCACCATCCCCGAGGTGCCGGAGCGGTTGACCACCACGTCGTTGAAGGCGAGGGCCGAGAAGATGACTTCGTCGTCGCGCACGACCTGGGCCTGCAGCAGCGTCCGGGTTTCGGCCTCGTAGCGGCCCGCCAACATGTCGGGCAGCACGGTGTGCACGTCGTCGAACGGGATGTCGGTCATGAAGCCGAGCCGCCCGTGGTTGACGCCGATCACGGGGACGCTGGCGCCGGCCAAGTGACGCCCGATGCCGAGCAGCGTGCCGTCGCCGCCGAGCACGACGGCCACATCAGCGTGGCGCGCCATCTCTTCGGGCGGCAGGGCGGGGTAGTCCTGGACGCCGATGTTGAGTGCCGTTTCGCGCTCGAACACAATGTCATGCCCGCGCGCGGCGATGCACGACGCCAGCTCCATGAGCGGGCCGGCAATGTTGGCGGCCGAATACCGGCCGACCAGCGCAACGGTCTTGAAAGGCGAGTCAGGCGAGGTGGCGGGAGCTTGCGGGGCCACGGCGGACGGGGAAGTCGACATGCGCGCATTACACCATATCGATATGACCGTCGCCACGTTAGCGCGTGTTTCGTGCAGAAACGCCGACATCACCCGCAGGCGGGCGCCGATTTTGCGTAAAATTGACGAATCATGGACAAGCGCGCCACCATCCTCCTCAAGACCCTGATCGAACGGTATATCGCCGAGGGCCAGCCCGTGGGCTCCCGCACCTTGTCGAAGTATTCGGGGCTCGATCTGTCGCCGGCCACCATCCGTAATGTGATGTCTGACCTGGAAGAGATGGGCTTCATTGCCAGCCCGCACACGTCGGCCGGCCGCGTGCCGACGCCGCGCGGCTACCGCCTCTTTGTCGATACGATGCTGACCGCCAGCCCGCTGGACGTGCTGAGCACGCAAGACCGCATGGCGCAGCAGATGGTTGGCGCGATTGCCGAGCAGGTGCGCACGCAGCTGGCCTCGCATGGGTCGGAATCGTCGCAGCGGGTGATTGCGGCCGCGGCGCAAACCTTGTCCAACCTCTCGCAGTTTGCCGGCATCGTGATGACGCCGCGCCGCACGCATGCGTTCCGGCAGATCGAATTCCTGCGCCTCTCGGAGTCGCGCATCCTGCTCATTGTCGTCACGCCCGAAGGCGACGTGCAGAACCGGATCATCCATACCGATACACCCTACACTCCGTCGCAGCTGGTGGAAGCGGCCAACTACATCAACGCGCATTACGGTGGCCAGACGTTCGATGCGGTGCGCGAAAGCCTGCGGGGTGAACTCTCTGCCCTGCAGGCCGACATGACGGCGCTGATGCAGGCGGCCGTGGAGGCGGGCAGCAGTGCCGTGTCGGAAGAGGATCCGGTCGTCATTTCGGGTGAGCGCAAGCTGCTGGAGGTGGAAGACCTGTCTTCGTCCATGGACAAGCTGCGCCGGCTCTTTGCCGTGTTCGAGCAGAAGACCGGCCTGCTGCAACTGCTCGACGTATCCAGCCGCGCCGAGGGCGTGCAGATCTTCATTGGCGGCGAAAGCAGCCTCGTCCCGCACGAAGACATGGCCGTCATCACCGCGCCTTACGAGGTGGACGGCAAGATCGTCGGCACGCTCGGCGTGATCGGGCCGATGCGCATGGCATATGAGCGCGTGATCCCGATCGTGGATATCACGGCCAAGCTGCTGTCCAGCACACTCAGCCAATATTGATCTGACGGTCGTTCTGTCTGCGAGCTGCATAAGCTCAGCCGATTTTCTTCGACGACAGGCCACGCTGCCGTCTCTCACAATCGACTCCGGCGCATGTGCGCGATTCTTTTCTGCCGGAGTCTTTCATGGCTGGTTCTTCCTTCTCCCGTTTGCTGGCTGCAGCGATGTCTGCGGCCATTTCGCTCGCCTTGTTTGGGGCTGCTCCTGCACGCGCAGCCGACCGCGAGGTTGTGATCGCTTATCAGGACATGGTGCTGCCCTGGCGCTACGCCCAAGCCACGGGCGAGGTCGAGCGTGCCACCGGCTATAAGGTGACGTACCGCCAGCTCGCCAGCGGTGCCGACGTGGTGCGCGCCATCGCCTCGGGTTCCGTGCAGGTCGGCGAAGCGGGCTCCAGCCCGATTGCTGCCGGCGTGTCGCAGGGCGTGGACCTGTCGCTGTTCTGGATTCTCGACAACATCAACGATGCGGAAGCCCTGGTTGCCCGCAACGGCAGCGGCGTGTCGCGCGTGGCCGACCTGAGGGGCAAGACCTTGGGCGTGCCGTATGTGTCGACCTCGCATTTCCATGCGCTGGTCGCGCTGCAACAAGCCGGGCTCGAGCCGCGCGACGTGAAGGTCGTGAACCTGCGTCCGCAGGAGTTGTCGGCCGCGTGGGACCGGGGCGATGTCGATGCCGCTTTTATCTGGGATCCGGTACTCGCCAAGGTAAAGAAGACCGGTACGGTGCTGACCACCTCCGGCAAGATCGCCGCCGCCACCGGCAAGTCGACCTTTGATGGCTTCGTGGCGGACCGCAAGTTTGCGCGCGACCATGCCGAGTTCATCGCCAAGTTTGTCGAAGTACTGGCCAAGGCCGATGCGGCCTATCGCGACAACAAGGCCGCGTGGACGGCGACATCGCCGCAGGTGGCAGCCGTGGCCAAGACGTCGGGCGCGGCGGCGGCGGACGTACCGGCAAGTCTTGCGCTATATGCCTTCCCCGATGCGGCGGAGCAGGCTTCCAAGCGCTGGCTGGGCGGCGGCGCGCAGTCGGGCGCGGCTCAATCCCTGCTGGCCACGGCGCAGTTCTTGAAGACGCAGGGCACGATCCAGACGGTGCTGCCGGACTACGCTGCCACCATCGACTCACGGTTTGTCCAACGAGCGGCCAACGCTGCCAACAAGGGCGTCGCCACCGCAGCGCGATGAGCCGCATCGATGTGCGCGGCCTGGGCGTCGACTACATCGACGCGCACGGCCGCACCACCCGCGCCCTGGCCGGTGTGGATTTGTCGATCGACGCCGGCGAATTCGTCGTTGCCCTGGGCGCCTCCGGCTGCGGCAAGACCACGCTGCTGAACTGCCTCGCGGGTTTTGTTGCCCCCACGTCGGGCCAGATCCTGCTGGACGACCGCGAAGTCGATGGCCCCGGCGCGGACCGCGGCGTGGTGTTCCAGCGCTATGGGCTCATGCCGTGGCTGAACGTGCGTGACAACGTAGCGCTTGGCCTCAAGCTGCGCGGTGTCGACCGCAAGACGCGCCATGCGCGTGCGCTGGAGTTGCTCCGGCTGGTGCGCCTGGAAGCGCATGCCGCATCGCCCGTCTACGCGTTGTCAGGCGGCATGCAGCAACGCGTTGGCATCGCCCGTGCGCTGGCCACCGAGCCCCGCGTGCTGCTGATGGACGAACCGATGGGCGCGCTCGACGCGTTCACGCGCGAGACCATGCAGACGCTGGTGCTCGACGTCTGGCAATGCACCGGCACGACCGTCTTCTTCATCACCCACGACGTGGAGGAGGCGCTGTTCCTGGCGACGCGCCTGATCGTGATGTCGCCATCGCCGGGGCGCATCGTGCAGACATTCGATTTGCCGTTCTCGCGGCAGGCTCTGGCAGGCGGGGACGCCCGCGCGGTGAAATCGTCGCCGGACTTCATTGCCTGGCGCGAGCGTGTGCTGGCGCTGATTCACCATGCGCCCGAGGCGCTGCTCGCATGAGCGCGCTCGAAACTGCCGTGCTGCAGCGCACCTCTGCCGATGCAGCGCCGCCCACCAGCAAGCCTGTGCGCAAGCTGCGCGGCTATCGTTTGCCGGGGGAAGGCAGCGCATTCGGGCTCAGCGTGTTGTCGGTGATTACGCTGCTCGTGCTCTGGTGGGCGGCCACCACCTTCCATTGGGTGCCGCCGTTGTTCCTGCCCTCGCCGCAGGCCGTGGGGCGCGCATTCATCGATGCGTGGCATGGCGATATTCAAGGCGGCCAGCCGCTGGCGTCGCATCTTGGCTGGAGCGCGTTGCGTGTGTTCGGTGCGTTTGCGCTGGCTGCCGTGACGGCCATTCCGATCGGCCTCGCGATGGGTGTCTCCCGCACCGCGCGCGGCTTGCTCGATCCGCCCATCGAGTTCTATCGCCCGCTGCCGCCGCTGGCATACCTGCCGCTCGTGGTCATCTGGCTGGGCATTGATGAGCGCGCGAAGATTGTCGTCATCTATCTTGCCTGCTTCGCACCGATTGCCATGGCCGCGCGTGCCGGCGTGCGCAGCGCCACGCTTGAGCAGATCAACGCCGCGTATGCGCTGGGCGCGAGCTTCACGCAGGTGGTGCGGCATGTGATCTTGCCGGCGGCGCTGCCCGAGATCCTGACCGGCTTGCGCATCGCCATCGGCTTCGGCTGGACCACGCTGGTGGCGGCGGAAATGGTGGCGGCCACCGTGGGCGTGGGGCAGATGGTGCTCAATGCGTCGAGCTTTCTGCGCACCGATCTCGTGGTGATGGGCATCGTGCTGATCGGCGCGATTGCATGGGCGTTCGACTTGGCCATGCGCGCCATCGAAGCGCGCGTGGTGCCCTGGAAGGCCCGCAGCTAGCCGCGACTCAGAAGCTGCCCGTGAACTGATAACGCCCGCCGGGATGCCACATGGTCGCCACCGAGGCGACCTGGCCCTGCGACAGCGTTTTCCGCCGCAGCATCAGGCAGGGCTCGCGCACGTCCATGTGCAGCATCTCCGCAATCTCGCGCGGCGGCAGGCGCGCCTCGATGCCGTAATCCACGCCCTGCAACGGGGCGGCACGCATGAGGTACGCGTTGGGCGTGGTCTGCGTGAAATCCTGCTCCATGTATTCGGGCGCCAACGCCGCGTTGACCCAACGGTCTTCCACCTGGATCGGCAGGTCGTTTTCAAAATGCACGATCAGTGAATGGAAGAGTACGCGGCCTGCTGGCACGCCAAACGAAGCCGCCATTGCCTCGTTGGCGCGGGCACGCTCCAACTTGTGCAGTTCGGCGCGATGCTGATGACCGCGCGCTGCAATTTCCTCGGCGATGTTGCGGATCGCCACCAGCGTCGCCTGGTACTTCTGCTGCGCGACGAACGTTCCCAGCCCCTGGACGCGCGTGAGGATCTGCTCGGCCGTCAACTCGCGCAGCGCCCGATTGACCGTCATGCGCGACACGCCAAAGGTCTGCGCGAGCGTCGTCTCCCCCGGAATCATTTCCCCTTCCTGCCACTCCCCGCTGCGAATGCGCGTGAGGATGTCTTCCTTGATGCGCTGGAAGGCGGGGGTGCTGGCGGACGGGTCGTGTGACATGGGCGTGGCTTGCGGTGCGGTTAGGGCCGCGGAAGTGATGTGCGGTTGGCGGTCATCATCAGGGTTTGCTCTTAGCTTGTAAAGTTTTCTTGCCTAAGTTGTATATACAACATAAGATGCGCTCCATGACAAAGGAGTTCGCAGGAGACCTCACATGAACGCCCCGACCAACGCTGCCCACCTGACCAACGACCCGCGCTACGACGCCTCGCGCGAAATCCGCGCCCCCCGCGGCACCGAACTGCACTGCAAGAGCTGGCTGACCGAAGCGGCCTATCGCATGCTGCAGAACAACCTCGACCCCGATGTGGCCGAGAACCCCAAGCACCTCGTGGTCTACGGCGGCATTGGCCGCGCCGCGCGCGACTGGGCCTGCTTCGACAAGATCCTGGAAACGCTGCGCGAACTGAACGACGACGAATCGCTGCTCGTGCAATCGGGCAAGCCGGTGGGCGTGTTCAAGACCCACCCGGATGCACCGCGCGTCTTGATCGCCAACTCCAACCTGGTGCCCAAGTGGGCGAACTGGGAACACTTCAACGAGCTGGATCGCAAGGGGCTGTTCATGTACGGCCAGATGACTGCCGGCAGCTGGATCTACATCGGCAGCCAGGGCATCGTGCAGGGCACGTACGAGACGTTTGCCGAAGCCGGCCGCCAACATTACGACGGCAAGCTGGCCGGCAAGTGGATCCTGACCGCCGGCCTGGGCGGCATGGGCGGCGCCCAGCCGCTGGCCGCCACGCTGGCCGGCGCCGTGTCGCTGAACATCGAATGCCAGCAATCGAGCATCGATTTCCGCCTGCGTACGCGCTACCTCGACAAGCAAGCCAAGGACATCGACGACGCATTCAACCTGATTCGCCACCATTGCGAGCGCGGCGAGGCCGTGTCCATCGGCCTGCTCGGCAATGCGGCGGAAATCCTGCCGGAGCTGGTCAAGCGTGCCCGCGCCGGTGGCCTGAAGCCGGATCTGGTGACCGACCAGACCTCGGCGCATGATCTGGTCAACGGCTATCTGCCGATGGGCTGGACGGTCGAGCAATGGCGTGCTGCGCAACGTGACCCGTCGCAGCACGCCCGCCTGACCGACGAGGCTGCCAAGTCGTGCGCCGTGCACGTGCAGGCCATGCTGGATTTCCAGGCCATGGGCATTCCGACGGTCGACTACGGCAACAACATCCGCCAGGTCGCGTTCGACCAGGGCGTGAAGAACGCCTTCGACTTCCCGGGCTTCGTGCCGGCCTACATCCGTCCGCTGTTCTGCGAGGGCAAGGGCCCGTTCCGCTGGGTGGCGCTGTCGGGCGATCCGGAAGACATCTACAAGACCGACGCCAAGATCAAGGAACTCTTCCCGCACAACACGCACGTGCATCGCTGGCTCGACATGGCGCGTGATCGCATCGCCTTCCAGGGCCTGCCCGCGCGCATCTGCTGGCTGGGCCTGGGCGAGCGTCACCTGGCCGGTCTGGCTTTCAACGAGATGGTCAAGAATGGGGAGTTGAAGGCGCCGATCGTGATCGGCCGCGATCACCTCGACACGGGCTCGGTGGCCAGCCCCAACCGCGAAACCGAAGCCATGCGCGACGGCACCGACGCCGTGTCGGACTGGCCGCTGCTCAACGCGCTGCTCAACACGGCCGGCGGTGCGACGTGGGTGTCGCTGCATCACGGCGGGGGTGTCGGCATGGGCTATTCGCAGCACTCGGGCGTGGTGATCGTCGCCGACGGCACCGACGCTGCAGCCAAGCGCCTGGGCCGTGTGCTCGTCAACGATTCGGGCTCGGGCGTCATGCGCCACGCCGATGCCGGTTACGAAACCGCAATCGCCTGCGCCAAGCGCAACGGTTTGAACCTGCCGATGATCGGCTAAGTTAAAGACATCCCTCGCATTGCTATGAACACCATGACCACGCCCCCCATCATCACGTTGCAGCCGGGCGAAATGTCCTTTGCCGACCTGCGTCGCGTCTGGCTCGCCCCCACGCCTGTTGCGCTGTCGGGCGATTGCGCGGCCGCCATCGAAGCCTCGGCGGCCACCGTGCAGGCCATCGTTGCCAAGGGCGATCCGGCCTACGGCATCAATACCGGATTCGGCCTGCTGGCCAAGACGCAGATCCCCACGCACGAGCTGGAGCGCCTGCAACGCAACCTGATCCTCTCGCACGCCGTCGGCACGGGTGAAGACCTCAGCGATAACGTCGCGCGGCTGGTGCTGCTGATGAAGGCAGCGAGCTTGGCGCGCGGCTATTCGGGCGTGCGCCGTGTCGTGATCGATACGCTGCTGGCACTGCTGAACGCCGGCATCGTGCCGTGCATTCCGTCCAAGGGTTCGGTGGGCGCGTCGGGCGATCTGGCGCCGCTGGCGCACATGACGCTGGCCCTGCTGGGCGAAGGCGACGTGCGCGTGAACGGCGTACGCACGCCGGCACGTGCGGCATTGGCTGCCGCGGGCATCGAACCGATTGCGCTCGCCGCCAAGGAGGGCCTGGCGCTCATCAACGGCACGCAGGTGTCGACCGCGCTGGCGCTCAACGGCCTGTTCCTGGCTGAGCGCCTGCTGCAAGCCGCCACGGTGTCGGGTGCGTTGTCGGTGGATGCCGCCAAGGGCAGCGACGCGCCGTTCGATCCGCGCGTGCACACGGTGCGTGGGCAAGCCGGCCAGATCGCCACCGCGGCCGTGTATCGCAACCTGCTGGCCGGCAGCGCCATCCGTCAGTCTCACCTCGTGGGCGACAAGCGCGTGCAAGACCCGTACAGCCTGCGCTGCCAGCCACAAGTCATGGGCGCGTGCTTCGACCTGATCCGCCAGGCTGGCGCCACGCTGCTCACCGAAGCCAACGCGGTGACCGATAACCCGCTGGTCTACGCCGATGCCGGAGAGGTGATCTCGGGCGGCAACTTCCACGCCGAGCCGGTGGCGTTTGCCGCCGACATGCTCGCGCTGGCGATTGCCGAGATCGGTGCGCTGTCGGAGCGACGCATCGCGCTGCTGATCGACTCCACGCTGTCGGGCCTGCCGCCGTTCCTGGTCGAGCAGCCGGGCCTGAACTCGGGCTTCATGATCGCGCACGTCACGGCCGCGGCGCTGGCCTCGGAAAACAAGACGTTCGCCCACCCGGCCAGCGTCGACAGCCTGCCGACTTCGGCCAACCAGGAAGACCACGTCAGCATGGCGACCTTCGCCGGCCGCCGTTTGCAGGACATGGCGGAGAACACCGCCACCATCGTCGGCATCGAAGCGCTGGCGGCAGCGCAGGGCATCGACTTTCACAAGCCGCTGGCGACGTCCGACACGCTGCAGAAGGCGCATGGCTGCATCCGCGCGCGCGTGGCTTACTACGGTGAAGATCGCCTGTTCGCTCCCGACATCGAAGCCGCCCGCCGCCTCGTGCTCGATGGCGACCTGGGTGACTCGTGCCGCGCGCACGTGGGCGAACTCGCACTCGTCTGACCATGCTCGCCCAAGCCGAACCGAACGTCTGGCAAGGCCGCGTTGATGCGGAGGAAGGCCCCCTGGGCTTGCGTTGGCACCAGACCGTGCGCCGCATCGATGCTTCGACGCCGTTGGCCAACACCGTCGCCCTGGCGGGCTTTGCCTGCGATGCGGGTGTCGCACGCAATCACGGGCGAACCGGTGCACAGGCGGGCCCCGCCGCCATCCGCAAGATGCTCGCGAACTTGCCCGCGCGTGCCGACCGTGTGATCGTCGACGCGGGCGACGTGACTTGCCAGGGCGATGCGCTGGAAGACGCGCAAAGCGAGTTGTCCGGTGTGCTCCACGATCTGCTCGACCGCGGCGCATTTCCGATCGCGCTCGGCGGCGGGCATGAGATCGCATGGGCATCGTTTGGCGGCTTGGCGCGGCACCTGGCGGCAAAATCCGACCAGCCGCCGCGTATCGGCATTCTCAACCTGGACGCGCATTTCGATTTACGCGCCGGCGAGCGCGGCAGCTCGGGCACGCCCTTCCGCCAGATCGCCGAAGACTGCGCGCGGCGCGGCTGGCCGTTCCACTACGCCTGCCTCGGCGTGAGCACTTACGCCAACACCGAAGCGCTGTTCGCGCGTGCGCGCCAGCTCGGCGTGCGCTGGATGCACGACGACGAGATGGACGTCACGCAGCTGGCGCACGTGCTGAAGGTGGTCGAGGTGTTCCTGAGTCAGGTCGACCACGTTTATCTGACGATGTGCCTGGACGTGCTGCCGGCCGCGGTGGCCCCGGGCGTGAGCGCGCCGTCGGCACGCGGCGTGGGGATGGACGTGATCGAGCCCATCGTCGATCGCGTGGTCAGCTCGGGCAAGCTGCGGCTGGCGGACGTGGCGGAACTGAACCCGTCGCTCGACATTGACAACCACACGGCACGTGTTGCTGCCCGCCTTGTGGCACGGGTAGCAGACGGCATTGGCCTGCAAGGAACCACACATGGCTGATCCGGCCAATCCGCACTGGGATGCACTCTGGACCAACGTCCACCTCGCTACGCTCACCGCCGACGCTGACGGCTACGGCGAGATCCGCGACGGTGCCATCGCCGTAAAGAACGGCCGCATTGCGTGGCTTGGCTACCGGGCCGATCTGCCCGTCAACGCCCGTGCCACGCTGGAGCACGACGGCGGCGGCGCGTGGCTCACGCCGGGCCTGATCGATTGCCACACACACCTCGTCTACGCCGGCAACCGCAGCAATGAATTCGAAGCGCGCCTGAACGGCGTGCCATACGAAGAGATCGCGCGCGCGGGCGGCGGCATCCTCTCGACCGTTCGCGCCACGCGGGCGGCCAGCGAAGACGCGTTGGCCGAAGCCAGCCTGCCTCGCCTGAATGCGCTGCGCGCCGAAGGTGTCACCACAGTCGAAATCAAGTCCGGCTACGGCCTGAACCTCGAAACCGAGCGCCGCATGCTGCGTGTGGCGCGCCGCTTCGGCCAGGCGTTGCCAGTGCGCGTGCGGACCACGTTCCTCGGCGCGCATGCTGTACCACCTGAATTCGCCGGCCGCGCGGATGACTACATCGATCATCTCTGCGCCGATGTGCTGCCCGCGCTTGCCGCAGAAGGTCTCGTCGATGCGGTTGATGCCTTCTGCGAAACCATTGGTTTCACGCCCGCACAGACGGCGCGCATGTTCGACGCGGCGCAGCGCCAGGGCTTGCCGGTCAAGCTGCACGCCGAGCAGCTCTCGGATCAGGGCGGCGCGGCGCTGGTGGCTCGCTACGGCGGCCTGTCAGCGGATCACCTTGAATGTCTGACCGAGGCCGGCATCGCAGCCATGGCGCAAGCCGGCACGGTGGCCGTGCTGCTGCCCGGCGCGTTCTACTGCCTGCGCGAAACGCGCCTCCCGCCGATGGCCGCGCTGCGCGCCGCCGGTGTGCCCATGGCCGTGTCGACCGACTGCAACCCCGGCACATCGCCGTTGTCGTCGCTGCTGCTGGCGATGAACATGGCGTGCACGCTGTTCCGCATGACGCCGTTGGAAGCGCTGACGGGCGCCACGCGTCATGCTGCCGCAGCGCTCGGTTTGTCCGGCACGTGTGGCGTGCTGGCTCCAGGCTGCGCGGCCGACTTCGCTCTGTGGCGCATCGACCGGCCCGCCGATCTGGCATACGCGATGGGGCTTAACCCGTGTGTGGGTGTGGTCAAGGACGGCGCTGTGGCGGCGTAAGGAACACGCGGTGACTCGGCTCGTATAATCGGCCGGTCTATCGCGAACCCGCGCCCATGCCATTCCTGCCCGAACCCCTGTTCCAGCACGGCCAGCCCGATCGCACGGCGATCCTGCTCGTCAACCTCGGTACGCCTGACGGTACATCGCCGCGCGAGGTCGGCCGCTACCTGCGTCAGTTCCTGTCCGACCCCCGCGTGGTCGAAATTCCGCGCGCGGTGTGGTGGTTCATCCTCAACGGGCTGATCGTGCCGCTGCGCTCGCGCGCGTCGGCGCACAAGTACGAATGTATCTGGCTGCGCGAGGCCAACATGACGGGCTCGCCGTTGCTCGTCTACAGCGAGCGTCAGGCGCATGCGTTGCAGCAGTTGCTAAACACCCAGGGCCACGATGTGGTGGTTGCTTGCGCGATGCGCTACGGCAATCCGTCGATCCCGTCCGTCATGCAGGCACTGCGCAAGCAGGGCGTCGAGCGCATCCTCGTGTTGCCGATGTATCCGCAATATTCCGGCACCACCACCGCGACAGCCTTCGATGAGGTTTTCCGTGTGCTGGGCGAAATGCGCAATCAGCCGGAGTTGCGGCTGGTCAAGCATTTTCACGATGACCCTGCCTACATCAATGCGCTGCACCAGCAGGTGGGTGCGTATTGGGCACAGCATGGTGCACCCGACTTCGCGCACGGCGACAAGCTGGTGCTGTCATTCCATGGTGTGCCGCGACGGACGCTGGAATTGGGCGATCCGTATCACTGCGAATGCCTGAAGACCGGCCGCTTGCTGGGTGAGGCGCTCGGCCTGCAGCCGGGTCAGTATCTGGTCACGTTCCAGTCACGCTTTGGCCGCGCCGAATGGCTTCAGCCGTACACCGCGCCCACGCTGGAAGAGCTTGGCCGCGTCGGCACCAATCGTGTGGACGTGTTCTGCCCGGGTTTTCCGGCCGATTGCCTGGAAACGCTGGAAGAGATCGCCATGGAAGGGCAGTCGACCTTCCGTGTCGCCGGCGGCAAGGAGTTCCACTACATCCCGTGCCTGAACGACAGCGAAGCGTGGATTGCCGGCATTGCCGACATTGCGCTGGCGCATCTGCAGGGCTGGCCGCTCACCCTTACGCATCCGCATGTACTGGAGGCCAGCCGCACGCGTGCGCAGAGCAAGGGGGCCGCCGCATGAAGGTGAGCACCGACGCTGCCGATCGCGTGCGCATCGACAAATGGCTGTGGGCGGCACGCTTTTTCAAAACGCGGTCTCAGGCGACGGATGCGGTGGAGCGTGGTCGCGTGCAGATCAACGATCAGGCGGTTCGCCCAGCCAAAGAAGTGAAAATCGGCGATCACGTGCGAGTGCACGCGCATGAACAGCAATGGGAAGTGGAGGTGGTGGCGCTGGCGGAAGTGCGCGGCCCGGCTTCGGTCGCTCAAACCCTCTATGCCGAGACGGACATCAGCCGCTTAAAACGCCAGGAGAGCGCCGACAAACGCCGACTGTATCGGGAACCCGCTACACAAATTGCCGGCCGGCCTACTAAGCGAGACCGGCGGCGCATCGACAAACTCGGCGGAGAATGAGGCAATCCGCGCGAGTGTGTGCTAACTTGACACGCTCATCAAGCCGCGCGGCATCTGCTGCATCTGTGCAGGCTTGATGATGTAATGCTTGAAAAATGCCTTACCGCTACCGTACTCCGTATAACGCGGCGTGACGGCACCAGACAGGCAAATGAACGTTGTGGCTGCGGTCAGGGTCAACAGCAGGAGCACGGTCAGAACGGGCAATTTGTTGTGCATGGTACGAACCCTCAAAGAAGCTCGCGCCCCCCAATTTTTTCTTGCATCATAGGCGGCCAATTGGGGCGTCGCAATTGCTGTGCCGTGGCAGTCTGATGAAAGTTGTAACCCCATATTTCGTGATGCACGGCGCACAGTTGTCGCGCATCCGGCGCCCTTGAAAAGCGCGCCAAATGCCCCATAACGGGGACAAATCGTTTGTAAAAATCCAGCGGATCGATTCTGGGCACATGCCGTGCGTCGATCCCCTTTATCCAGCGCTATGAAACACACTTCGGACACCCCCTCGAACTCGGACATGCCATCGGACAGCCAAGCCACCCAGCCGAACGCATCGGCGACGGGCCAAGCGGCCCATGCCTATTCGAGCCAGGCGCAGCGCGCAAGCGCGGACGCCCAGGCTGTCGCCGGTGACGAAGCCGCCGTGGCAGAAGCCGTGGCTGATGTAGACGTCGCTGAACTGCGCCGTCAACTGGAAGCCGCGGAAGAGAAGGCCCGCCAGAACTACGAAAACTGGGCCCGCGCCACGGCCGAATGCGAGAACATCCGCCGTCGTGGTCAGGACGATGTGGCCAAGGCCCACAAATTCGCCATCGAAGGCTTCGCTGAATATCTGCTGCCCGTCATGGACAGCCTGCAAGCCGCCTTGGCCGACACGTCGGGCGATGCCGCCAAACTGCGCGAGGGCGTTGAACTGACGCTCAAGCAGTTGTATGCCGCATTCGAAAAGGGCCGCGTCACCGAGTTGAACCCGGTGGGGGAAAAGTTCGACCCCCATCGCCATCAAGCCATTTCGATGGTGCCGGCAGATCAGGAGGCCAATACCGTGGTCGCCGTCCTCCAGCGCGGTTACACGCTGGCTGACCGCGTGCTGCGTCCGGCCCTCGTGACGGTGGCAGCGCCTAAGTAAGGCAAACGCGCCCCATGCTCCACAGCACAGCCACTTCGCCAGATGCCCACGGCGCGATCCCGGTCGACAAGACCGCGTTCGCGGCGTTCGGCATGCGCGAAGTGAATACCGAGACCTTCGACGCGGCCGTCGCCGCTGCGGGGGATGCGCTGGTGTGCGTGTTTTTCTGGGGCGTCGATTGCTTCAACTGCGAAATGGCCAAGAAGGCCATGCTTGCGCAATCCGGTGGTGTGCGTGAACTGGGGCTGAAGTGGCTCCATGCCAACGTGTACGCGCACCCGGAGTTGGGCCAGCGCTTTGCCCTGCACGGTATTCCCGTGTTCATGTTTTTCCACCGTGGCAAGAAGCTGGGCCGGGCGACAGGCTGGCATGGCCACGCGCAGTTTGCCGCCGCCGTTGCCAATGCGCGCAACAAGCTGACCGGCAAGCCGCTTGTCTGAGGCTGCGACCCTCATGACGTCGATGCCCATGGCTGCGGCCTTCTTTCTTGCTTCTCCTTTCCGTGCTGTGCGCCCCAAGCGCATGGCGCGCCCCTTGCCGCGCGCCGCTCAGGCGATGACCGCGGCCCTTGCCGCCGCCCGGCGGTCGTTCTAGTGCCCCTGCGGCACGTTGCCGCCGGGCTCGCTCTCTTTCACCAGCAGTTTTAGTGCGTGTTACCCGCCGGCCGGCCTGCGTGCCCGCTGGTTTCCTTGCCGCTGCTTTGCGTTGGCCCTGTGGGGCGATCGGCAGCGGCTTTGCTTCGTGTTGAACACAGACTTGTAGGAGATCGTCATGGCCAAAGCAGCCGCCATCTACTTGACCGAGCTGGACCTCACCCGGCTGGAAAACGCCGCCAACCGCGCCGGCAGCAACTCGCCGCTGGCAGGTCTGGTCGACGACCTGATTGCACGTGCCAATGTGGTGCCCGGCAACAAGATTCCCGCCGATGTGGTGACCATGAACTCGGTCGTGTGCGTGGTGGATGACACCGGTGCAGAGCAAGAGTGGACGCTCGTCTACCCGGAAGAGGCCAACGTGGCGTCGGCCAAGCTGTCGGTGCTCTCGCCGATGGGCGCTGCGCTGCTGGGCGCGCGGGCGGGCAAGTCGGTCAAATACTCGGCGCCCAATGGTGCTCAGCGTTCGTTGCGCATCGATCGCGTGGCGTTCCAGCCGGAGGCCGCCGGCCAGCACACGCTGTAAGCCGGCTGCGTCCTATCGTGAGAGGCTGTACCCGACGCGCAACTGCGAGCCCAGCTTGTGGTTGTAGTCCAGCAGGCTCTCGCCATAGCCGGTGAAATACTGAATGAACAGATAGCCGGCCGTGCCGGTGAAGATGCGGCTCATGGGGTACGTCAGTTGCGCGTCCACGCTCCCATAGGCCTTGCGGGTGCCCTTGCGCAGCGTGGCGGCCAGTTCCCAGCCGTTGGGCGCACCGTACGACACGCGGAAATCGCCAAAGCCACGATAGTGCGCGATATCGGTGTTGCCGCTGCGTGTGAGGTAGGCGTAAAGCTTGGGCTCGAACTTCCAGTGGTAATCATTCAAGTCACCAAAGTGGAATGTCGGCCGTACGAAGACGGTGTTGATGGCGCGTGAGGCATCGCCGTCGCGGCCGTTCGATTCGTGCTCGATGCCGCCCGCGAACGATAGCCGTGTGAGCGCACTGCCATGGATGCCCGTGTCGGGGCGGTAGTAGAAGACGCTCGGCCGGTAATTCGTATCCCGGAATGGCGCCGATTCCTTGCCCAGATCCCACAGCGAGAACTGCGTGTAACCGAAATACAGGTTATCGAGCAGCGCTGCCGACGCCGGATTCTCGGGTTGAAAAATCCGAAATTTGAAGCTCAGCTGGAACTTGGCGTTCAACCCTTCGTGCGCCCCGATGGCGGCGAACATCGGTTCGTGGAAAGTCAGGCGCGCCGTTTCTTCGGGCGGCCGGGCAGCCTCGCCGCTGCCCGCCACGGCTACGGGAATGGGGGGTGTAGCGGTTGCGTTGGCAGCAGGGGCGCTGGGGTTCGTGCCCAGCGCGCCGCCTGGTCGGATCGCTTCGGCCGCGGCGTTGCGGACGGCGCCATCGGGCGCGCCTTCCGCAGCGATTTGCGGGGCGTCAGGGCCGCGCACGAGTGTGACCAGTACCGGTGCCGCATCCAGATCCGGAGCATCGATTCGAACCGTACCGCGCAGCACCTCCGGCAGCGTGCCCGTGTAGGCGATGGTGCGGACCTGCCCCGGACGCAGATGCAGGGTCTCCGCCCCAGCGTTAAGTCGATGGAGGATCACTTCCACAGCGCCTTGCAGATCCGCGGTGGCCGTTACGCGCAGCCTGGCCGGTACCGCGTAGCTGCGCTGCGCGGCGTCGCCGGAAATGACCAGGGTCAGGGTGAAGGGCTGGTTGGCATCGATGCGGCGGGAAGGCTGGAGCAGGGCAACGGCGGCATCGGCAGAGGGCACGGCGCATGCGGCAAGGACTGCGGCGCCAAGAGCGGATCGGAGAGGGAGCAAAGGCATGGGCGCAAAAGCCGGGTTGGCGTCCGGCACGTGGCAATGCGCGCAAGGGTAACACCGAGACCTTTTGTGCCCGGTTTGAGGCTGCGGGCGTTCGAAACGCACGTTTTTGCTCGGTAGCGCACGTTTTCGGGTGCTTTCCCAAGAAAAACCGGCCAAAATGCTCAACTTTTCAAAATTCGGCCTTGAAAAGCCGGACGGCACTCCCACATCCGATCCAAGTTTGTATTCAGTGCAGTCCTGACACCAGATTCGAGGAGCAAGAACATGGGCAAAATCATCGGTATCGACCTTGGTACCACCAACAGCTGCGTCGCCATCATGGAGGGCAACACCCCCAAGGTGATCGAAAACGCCGAAGGCGCACGCACCACCCCGTCGATCATCGCCTACATGGAAGACGGCGAGATCCTGGTTGGTGCCCCGGCCAAGCGCCAGGCCGTGACCAACCCGAAGAACACGCTGTATGCCGTCAAGCGCCTGATCGGCCGCAAGTTTGAAGAAAAAGAGGTCCAGAAGGACATCGGCCTGATGCCGTACACCATCACCAAGGCCGACAACGGCGACGCCTGGGTGGAAGTGCGTGGCCAGAAGCTGGCGCCGCCGCAGATTTCCGCTGAAGTCCTGCGCAAGATGAAGAAAACTGCCGAGGACTACCTGGGCGAGGAAGTGACCGAAGCCGTGATCACGGTGCCGGCGTACTTCAACGATTCGCAGCGCCAAGCCACCAAGGATGCCGGCCGCATCGCCGGTCTGGACGTCAAGCGCATCATCAACGAGCCGACCGCGGCTGCGCTGGCATTCGGCCTGGACAAGAACGAGAAGGGCGACCGCAAGATCGCTGTGTATGACCTCGGCGGCGGCACGTTCGACATCTCGATCATCGAGATTGCCGACGTGGACGGCGAGAAGCAGTTCGAAGTGCTGTCGACCAACGGCGATACGTTCCTGGGCGGCGAAGATTTCGACCAGCGCATCATCGATTACATCATCGGTGAGTTCAAGAAGGAGCAGGGCGTCGACCTGTCGAAGGACGTGCTCGCACTGCAACGCCTGAAGGAAGCCGCTGAAAAGGCCAAGATCGAGCTGTCGAGCACGCAGCAGACCGAAATCAACCTGCCCTACATCACGGCGGATGCCTCGGGTCCGAAGCACTTGAACCTGAAGATCACGCGCGCCAAGTTGGAAGCGCTGGTCGAAGACCTGATCGCCCGCACGATCGATCCGTGCCGCACCGCCATCAAGGATGCTGGCGTGAAGGTGTCGGACATCCACGACGTGATCCTGGTGGGCGGCATGACGCGTATGCCGAAGGTGCAGGAGAAGGTGAAGGAGTTCTTCGGCAAGGAAGCCCGCAAGGACGTGAACCCGGACGAGGCCGTTGCCGTGGGCGCCGCCATCCAGGGCCAGGTGCTCGGCGGTGACCGTACCGACGTGCTGCTGCTGGACGTGACGCCGCTGTCGCTGGGCATCGAAACGCTGGGTGGCGTGATGACCAAGATGATCGGCAAGAACACGACCATCCCGACCAAGTTCTCGCAGACGTTCTCGACTGCTGACGACAACCAGCCGGCCGTGACGATCAAGGTCTACCAGGGCGAGCGCGAGATGGCCTCCGGCAACAAGCTGCTCGGCGAATTCAACCTGGAAGGCATTCCGCCGGCACCGCGCGGCACGCCGCAGATTGAAGTGTCGTTCGACATCGACGCCAACGGTATCCTGCACGTGGGCGCCAAGGACAAGGCGACCGGCAAGGAAAACAAGATCACGATCAAGGCAAGTTCCGGCCTGTCGGAAGCCGAGATCGAGCGCATGGTGAAGGACGCCGAGGCCAACGCCGAGGAAGACAAGAAGCTGCGCGAACTGGTCGACTCCCGCAACCAGGGTGAAGCGCTGGTGCACTCGACCAAGAAGGCACTGGGCGAGTACGGCGACAAGCTGGAAGCTGGCGAGAAGGACAAGATCGAAGCCGCGATCAAGGAACTTGAAGAGACCCTGAAGGGCACCGACAAGGCCGCGATCGACGCCAAGACCGAAGCGCTGGCCACGGCCTCGCAGAAGCTCGGCGAGAAGGTCTATGCCGACATGCAAGCCAAGGGCGAAGCCGGCGGTGCTGAACAAGCCGCCGCCGGTGCCCACGCAGGCGCGCAAGCCGGACAAGGCGCTCCGCACGACGATAACGTCGTCGACGCCGAGTTCAAGGAAGTGAACGACAAGAAGTAAGCCAGATCGTCCGCCAGGCGGACGTTACGGTACGCCGGGCAGTGGTCATCGGGTTGTGCGGGACGCACCTGATGTCACGCTCGGCTTTTTTGCTATTCGACACGCAGTAAAAAACAGGCGACGACTGAAGCCACCATGGCAAAACGTGATTACTACGAAGTGCTCGGGGTGGGCAAAAACGCGAGCGACGACGAGATCAAGAAGGCGTATCGCAAGCTCGCGATGAAGTACCACCCGGACCGCAATCCGGACAGCAAGGAAGCGGAAGAGAAATTCAAGGAGGCCAAAGAGGCCTACGAGATGCTCTCCGATGCAGAAAAGAAAGCTGCCTACGACCAGTACGGCCACGCGGGCGTCGACCCTAACATGGCCGGCGGCTTCGGCGCGGGCGGTGCAGGCTTTGGCGGGGGCTTTGCCGAAGCCTTCGGCGACATCTTTGGCGACATCTTCGGTCAAGCCCAAGGCCAGGGCGGGCGCCGCGGCGGCGGCCCGCAGATGTATCGCGGTGCTGACCTGCGCTACAGCATGGAGATCACGCTGGAGCAGGCCGCGCATGGCTACGACACGCAGATCCGAGTGCCGCACTGGGACGAGTGCGACCACTGCCACGGCAAGGGCGCCGAGCCGGGCTCGAGCGTGGAGACCTGCCCGACGTGCCACGGCGCCGGTCAGGTCCGTGTGTCGCAGGGCTTCTTCACGATGCAGCAGACGTGCCCGAAGTGCCACGGCAGCGGCAAGTACATCCCCAAGCCGTGTACCAAGTGCCACGGCCAGGGCAAGCTGAAGAGCCAGAAGACGCTGGAGGTGAAGATTCCGGCCGGCATCGACGAAGGCATGCGCATCCGTTCATCGGGGAATGGCGAGCCGGGCATCAACGGCGGGCCGCCGGGCGATCTGTATGTGGAGATCCACATCAAGCCGCACCCGGTGTTCGAGCGCGACGGCGATGACCTGCATTGCCAGATGCCGATTTCGTTTGCGACGGCAGCCATTGGCGGCGACATCGAAGTGCCGACATTGGGCGGGCGCGCCTCGTTCACGGTGCCCGAGGGCACCCAGGCCGGCAAGACGTTCCGCCTGCGCGGCAAGGGCATCAAGGGCGTGCGTTCGGGCTATGCGGGCGATCTTTATGTGCACATCAATATCGAGACCCCGGTCAAACTGACGGAGCACCAGAAGGAGCTGCTCAAGCAGTTCGACAAGTCCGTGCACGAAGGCGGCTCGCGGCACAGCCCGCAGGAGCAGTCGTGGATGGACAAGGTGAAGAACTTCTTCTCTGCGTAAGAAGCCGCGCAAAGCTAATGCGCAGCCCGAGCTTGGCACTGTGATGCTCGCCGTACCGATGTACGGCTGCGCTTCTCGTACCAACCTCGGGCCGCTCGCTACGCTTTTCGAGGCTTCTTGAACACCAATTCTTCGATCAGGACTTCGTCATGCAGCCGCTCCAAGCGCCAGAAGCCGGCGCGCCGTTCGCGCTGCTGGACGATGCCACCTCGGGCGGCGTGCCGTGCTCACGCTGGTACACCGACTATGCCGGCGAGTTCTTCCGGCCGGCGGGCACCCTGGATGGGCTGGACGATGACCTTCGTGCCGCCTGGCGCCAGGGCTTGCATGCCCTGATCGTTGCGCCGTACGAGTTTGGCGAGCCGCTGGTCGGTCTGCCGGCTTCCACTGAAATCTCTTCGTCCTTGCCCGGCCACGACGGCCGCCTGCGCGTGCTGCTGTTTCGCACGATGCAGGTGCTGTCGCCGGCAGAGGTCGATAGGCTGTTCGACGCCTGGCCTGACGCGACCGGTGCAGCCGGTTTGTTTGACTGTGTTGCCAGCGTGGATCACGGCACCTATACCAACGCCGTCGCGCGCATCCACGACTGGATTGC
>QFCD01000855.1_pt1 | contig 47194 bp, 42 predicted proteins | sample 5346081 | NCBI WGS metagenome assembly QFCD01 (sample SAMN09062251, study PRJNA434731) | Human gut metagenome, whole genome shotgun sequencing project. | isolation source: stool timepoint A gemcode assembly | host: Homo sapiens | collected 2015 | reverse complement strand
TTACTTTTCTTTGGCAAGACAAAGAAAAGTAAGTCGGTCCCGGCAGGGAACGAAAGGGGGATGAACCACACCCGCCCGCCGCCAGCGGAGGCAAAAAACATCCACGACACAAAAACAAAACCTACCGCTGCATCACAGCCAGGCCCACCAGAATCCCCACCGGTGGCAACACGCACCAGAACGACAGCGTCGCAAACGCCAGCGCCCCCAGCACCGCCCCGATGGCAAAGCCGGCAAGCGGGGGCACCATTTTGCGCAACCGCGTGCGCGCAACATCCTTCTGCGTGCCGCCAGGCGACAGCAGCTCCACCACATCGATCACGATCTGCGTGGTGTTGCCCGTCATGATCGTCGTGGGGGCGTGTTCCGACAGCACGATGCGCGCCTTGGCGTTCTGCACGCCCATCGCTGCGACGCCGATCAGCCCGACAACAATCGTGGCCGGTGCATCGGCGGATTGAATCGGCAGCGCCATCAGCCCCGCCACCATGAACGCCAGCAGCAGAACGGCCTGCACAAGCAGCAGCGGCCGCAGCGGCGCCACGCCGCGCCGCGTGAGCGCCGTCACGGCCAGCTTGGTTGCCGCCACGGCCACCACGAACATCGGCAGCGCCAGCAGCTTGGCGAGCACGCCTTGGCCGGAGCCCGCCAACTCCAGGCCGATCATCACGAAGTTGCCAGTCACGTGCGCGGTGAACAGCCCAAACAACGCCGCAAAGCCGACCACATCCACATAGCCGGCCACAAACGCCAGCAGCGTTCCCTGAGCGATCAGGAAACGCGCTGACGCCGGCGTGGCCGTTGCCGCCGTCGCTGTTTCAGAAGGCAAAGCACGAACACCCGAAGGCGCCCCAGAAGCCGCGGAAGTCGGTGGTCGGCACATTGGCCGTGCGCGCTTTCTGGTGCGCGTGGCCGTGCACCGAACACGAGCCCACGCACTGGTGCACCTGCTGCTGCATGGGCGCAGCCGGCCGCCAGTGCCCCGGCACGCGCGCCACCGGCGACCACTCCGGCAGCACCGGAATCGGGGGCGGGCCGAACTCGGTGAACTCCGCCGCCCCGTAGACGATACGCCGCCCACCACCGTCAGCACCGATTCGATGGTCTTGATATCGGCCTCGGGCACGCTGAAGAAATCCGCCGACAATGCCGCCAGGTCGGCAAGTTGCCCGACCTTGATCTGCCCCTTGTTGCCCTGGTCTGCGGAGAACCAGGCGCTGCCGTGCGTGTACAGCTCGAGCGCCACTTCACGCGGCAGCCCCTCCGGATACAGCGCCATGCCGCCCACGGTGCGCCCGCTTGCCAACCAATACAGCGACGTCCACGGGTTGTAGCTCGACACGCGCGTGGCGTCGGTGCCGGCGCCTACCGGCACGCCTTCGGCCAGCATGCGCTTGATGGGCGGTGTCTGCTCGGCAGCGGCGGCGCCGTAGCTGTCGACAAAGTATTCGCCCTGGAAGGCCATGCGGTCTTGAATGGCGATGCCGCCGCCGAGCGCACGCACGCGTTCGATGTTCTTCGGCGAAATCGTCTCCGCATGGTCGAAGAACCACGGAAGGCCGTTGAAGGGAATGTCGCGGTTCACGCGCTCGAACACGTCGAGCATGCGCGAGATCGATTCGTCGTAGGTGGCGTGCAACCGGAACGGCCAGCGCTGCGCGACGAGGTGGCGCACCACCGTTTCCAGCTCCTGCTCCATCGTCTCGGGCAGGTCGGGACGCGGTTGCAGGAAGTCTTCGAAGTCGGCGGCGGAGAAGACCAGCATCTCCCCCGCGCCGTTGTGGCGGAAGAAATCATCGCCCTGGCGGTATTGCACGCTGCCGGTCCAGTTCTTGAAGTCCGCCAGCTCTTCTTTCGGCTTCTGCGTGAAGAGGTTGTAGGCGATGCGGATGGTGAGCTGGTTCTGCGCCGACAGCTCGCGGATGACCTCGTAGTCTTCCGGGTAGTTCTGGAAGCCGCCGCCGGCGTCGATGGCGCTCGTCACGCCCAGGCGGTTCAGCTCGCGCATGAACTGGCGCGTGGAGTTGACCTGGTATTCCGGCGGCAGCTTCGGCCCCTTGGCCAGCGTCGCGTACAGGATCATCGCGTTGGGCTTGGCGATCAGCATGCCGGTGGGCTCGCCGGACGCGTCTCGCTGGATTTCGCCGCCCGGTGGGTTGGGCGTGTCCTTGGTGTAGCCGACCTGGCGCAGCGCCGCGCGGTTGAGCAGCGCGCGGTCGTACAGGTGCAGCACGAACACGGGCGTATCGGGCGCGGCCTGGTTCAGCTCTTCGAGCGTGGGCATGCGGCGCTCGGCAAACTGAAATTCCGACCAGCCGCCCACCACGCGCACCCATTGCGGCGACGGCGTGCGCGCGGCCTGCTCCTTGAGCATGCGCATCGCGTCGGCCAAGGAGGGCACGCCTTCCCAGCGCAGCTCGAGGTTGTAGTTCAGCCCGCCCCGGATCAGGTGCAGGTGCGAATCGTTCAGGCCAGGGATGACGGTGCGCCCGCGCAGGTCGATGACCTGGGTGGTGGCGTCGCGCTGGGCCAGCACGGCGGCATCGTCGCCCACGGCAACGAAGCGGCCGTCACGCACGGCAACGGCGCTGGCGGTGGGGCGTTGGCGGTCGACCGTGTGGATGCGGCCGTTGTGCAGGATGAGGTCGGCGGTCATTGCGTCAGTATTTGGGGAAGATCGAAAAGCGTCCGGGTCCGGCAATCAGGACGGTGGTGAAGATAATCAGCAGCATCCATCCGAACTGCCCATCGGCAAGCGACCAGCCGGGATGCACCACCAGCATGGCCACCAGCAACGTGGCGACGATGGGCAGACACGCCAGGCGCGTCAGCACGCCAAGCGCAATCAGCAGCGGACACAGCGTTTCCGACAGGATGGCGAGCAGCAGCGTGGGTGCGGCGCCCATGTGGAATGGGTCTTCAATGCGCGTCAGTTCCTGGCTGTAGTGCAGCACCTTGGGCAGCCCATGCACGGCGATCAGGAGGGCGCTGCCGGTGACGCGCAGGAACAGCAGGCCGGCATGCAGAGCAACATTCGCCGCGGTGCCGGCCGGCGCTGCAGCGTGCGAGGGTTCGAGCGACAGGCGTGTCATGGCATCAGCTTGGATTGCGCGGCGTGGTGCTGCCGGATTCGCCGGTGGCGGCAAGATCCGTTGATGCCGTCTCGGGTGGCATTTGGGATGGCGCGCCGGAGATCTTCGGCACGCACTCTTGGCGGAACCACGCCATGGTGATTGGCTCGCCGGCCAGCAGGCGCTGCGCCGCCGGCACGATCTGTTCGCCGATCAGCATGCCAAGCAGCCCGACCAACGCGATGGCCGGTGGCGCCGGCGAGCGGACGTGCAGCAACGCATAGATGACGCCAACCAGCATGCCGGCGGCAATGGAGATGAGGTAGGGCTTCACGAGGAGGTCTCCAGGATGCCAAGGGCGGCGCCAGCAAACGGCGCCGCCCGTGCCGATCAGGTGCTGAGGAAGGCCAGCAGGTCCGCGTTGACCTTGTCCGCCTCGGTCACGCACATGCCGTGCGAGCCGCCCGGATAGACCTTCAGCGTCCCGTTCTTCACCAGTTCCACGCCCAGCTTGGCGGAATTGTCGATCGGCACGATCTGGTCATCGTCGCCATGCAGGAACAGCACCGGCACGTCGATCTTCTTCAGGTCTTCGGTGTAGTCGACCTCCGAGAATTCCTTGATGCACAGATACTGGCCGTGAATGCCGCCGGTCATGCCCTGCGCCCAGAAGGCGTCGATGGTGCCCTGCGAGACCTTCACACCCGACCGGTTGAAACCGAAGAACGGCGTGGCGAGATCGCGGTAGAACTGCGAGCGGTTGTCGGCGACGCCCTTGCGGATGCCGTCGAATACGTCCATCGGCAAGCCGTTCGGGTTGGCCGCCGTCTTCAGCATGATGGGTGGCACCGCGCCGATCAGCACCGCGCGGGCCACGCGCTTGGTGCCGTGGCGGCCGATGTAGTGCGCGACTTCGCCGCCGCCAGTGGAATGGCCGACCAGGGTGGCACCCTGGATGTCGAGCGCATCGAGCAACGCTGCAAGGTCGTCGGCATAGGTGTCCATGTCGTTGCCCTGCGACGGCTGGTCGGATCGGCCGTGGCCGCGCCGATCATGCGCGATGACACGGAAGCCCTTCTGCACGAGGAACAGCATCTGCGCGTCCCACGCGTCGGCATTGAGCGGCCAGCCGTGCGAGAAGACGACGGGCTTGCCGCTGCCCCAGTCCTTATAAAAGATGCGCGTACCGTCTTGGGTGGTAATCGTTTGCATGGGTATGAGAGAGAGGGTGGTGGCTGATTGAATGGACGACAGGGCGGCGCATGCGGTTGCACATGCGTCGCCCGGCCGGAGCAGCGTCTTCTTTGATGGTGCGCAGCGCGATCAGCTGGCCGCCACGGGAGCCAGCGCCTCGTGCGGCGTCGCCGTGCGTTGCGGGGCCTTGTGCACCATCGTGTAGGCATAGTCCACGCCCATGCCATAGGCGCCGGAGTGTTCCTTGACCAGCTTCATGACCGCGTCATACGTGTCGCGGTGGGCCCAGTCACGCTGCCATTCCAGCAGCACCTGCTGCCACGTCACGGGCACCACGCCTGCCTGGATCATGCGCTGCATGGCGTAGTCGTGCGCGTCCTTCGACGTACCGCCGGAAGCGTCGGCCACCATGTAGATCTCGTAGTCGGCATCGTGCATGGCCGACAGCGCGAAGGTGCAGTTGCACACCTCCGTCCACAGGCCCGCCACAACCACTTTCTTGCGGCCGTTCTTTGCAAGCGCATCGCGGACTTTCTGGTCGTCCCAGGAGTTCATCGACGTACGTTCGAGCAGTTCCTGATCCGGAAACACATCGAGCAGCTCCGGATAGGTGTAACCCGAGAAGCTCTGCGACTCGACGGTCGTAATGATGGTGGGGATGTTGAAGATCTTCGCAGCCTTGGCAAGGCCAACGGTGTTGTTCTTCAGAACCTGACGATCGATCGACTGCACGCCGAAGGCCATTTGCGGCTGGTGGTCGATGAAGATCAATTGACAGTTCTGCGGGGTAAGGACTTCCAGCTTGGGATTCATGGCCGTATCCAGTTTCCGATAGGGAACTACGAGAGGGGATGCTGCAGACCTGTCGCCGCATCGGCGCGGCGCGATCAACGGCCCATCCATGATAGGAAGTTGCGTTCCGGGCGCAACGCCTCAATCGACGAGTGCAGTTTTTGCGATTGCCGAACAATCGTCGCGACGTTCCGAAACATTGCGCCGGTACCCTGAACCCGCGCGCCGGTCTTGGGATTCGGCGCGCGCGGCCTTCAGCGGATCCAGCCGCGCTCGAGCAAGGGCTTATCCCAGGCCAGCTCGCCAGCATGGTGGCTGGCAAGGCAATCGATGAGCGCACAGACCTTGACTGCCTGTCGCTGCGTCGCCGGATACACGGCCGAGAAATGCAGCGGTGTCAGGTCGTAATCGGCCAGCACCGGCACCAGCCGCCCGGCGACCAGATCATCGCTGATGACGAGCGTGGGCAGGCAGGCGATGCCGGCGCTGGTCAGGGCGTAGTCGCGCAGCAGATGCACGGAGTTGGAGCGTACCTGCTCGGGCAGATCCATCGGGGGGAGGGTTTCGCCGTTGCGTGAGAACTCCCAGCGCTTACGTGTGGGGTAGCCGGAATACAGCGCCAGCGAATGCTGCAGCAGATCGGCTGGCTGCTGCGGCAGGCCGTACTCCTCGATGTACGCGGGCGTGGCGCAGAACATGCGCCGCAGCGTGAACAGGCGCCGCTCGATCAGCGAATCGTTGATCGGCGGGAAGATCTGGAACGCCACGTCGAACCCTTCGGCAATCGGGTCGACCACGCTGTCGTCGACCACCACGTCGAGCTGGATATCGGGGTACTGCGCACCGAACCGGGCCAGCGGTTCGGCAAAGTGGCTGAGCGCGTATCCGGGCAGCATGCGGATGCGCAGCTTGCCGGCCGGCGTGGCGCGCAGGCCGCGCATCTGGTCGGTGAGATCCGTCAGCATGCAGACGGCTTCGGCGCATTGCTTGTAGTAGGTTTCGCCCACTTCGGACAGGCGCACATGCCGCGTGCTGCGGTGAAACAACGGCGCTTCAATAAAGCGCTCCAGCTGCTGCACGCGGTTGGTGACCACCGAGTTGGTCACGCCCAACTGCCGGGCGGCTTCGGCAAAGCTGCGCGTTTCTGCCACGCGCACGAAGGCTTCAATACTGAGAAAACGGTCCATTTGCAGCGTCCTTGCGCCGGAGATGAGAGAGCGGCGCGACGCCGGTCATCATACGGCGATCCGGTGGAATGTGACGTAACCGTCAGCAAGGCTTTTCTGCCCGTCATCGCGTCGTTTATCCTCTGCAATCTGTTTCATTCCCATCTCTCATTCCCATACCAAGCGAGGAGCAGTTCATGGCAATTCAAGTCGTCGGCATCGTCGGTGCCGGAACAATGGGCAACGGCATTGCGCAAGCGTGCGCCGTGGTCGGGCTGGATGTGGTGATGGTGGACATCAGCGATGCCGCCGTGCAGAAGGGCATTGCCACCGTGGCGGGCAGCCTGGACCGCCTCATCAAGAAAGAAAAACTGACCGAAGCCGACAAGGCCGCCGCGCTCGCCCGCATTCAGGGCTCGACTTCGTACGACGAGCTCAAGCGCGCCGACCTCGTCATCGAGGCCGCCACCGAGAACTTCGACCTGAAGGTGAAGATCCTCAAGCAGCTCGAGGCTGCCGCTGCACCGCATGCCATCGTCGCGTCGAACACGTCGTCGATCTCGATCACCAAGCTGGCCGCCGTGCTGCAAGACGCCAGCCGCTTCATCGGCATGCACTTCTTCAACCCCGTACCGATGATGGCGCTGGTGGAAGTGATCCGCGGCCTGCAGACGAGCGATGCGACGCACGCGGCGGTCGAAGCGCTGGCCAAGCAGCTCGGCAAGACGCCCATCACGGTCAAGAACAGCCCGGGCTTTGTCGTCAACCGGATCCTGTGTCCGATGATCAACGAGGCGTTCTGCGTGCTGGGCGAGGGTCTGGCTTCGCCGGAGGAGATCGACGAGGGCATGAAGCTCGGCTGCAATCACCCGATCGGCCCGCTGGCGCTGGCCGACATGATCGGCCTGGACACCATGCTGGCCGTGATGGAAGTCCTGTACACCGAATTCGGTGATCCGAAATACCGCCCCGCCATGCTGATGCGCGAAATGGTGGCCGCCGGCTACCTGGGCCGCAAGACTGGCCGTGGCGTGTACGACTATCGCAAGTAAGCCGCGACGCTTCACAGCGTTCGCGCTGTCCGCCAACTGTCAGGCCGGATTCGCGCAAACTGTCTGCAAGTGTGCATGGAGACGGTGTGGCGGTGCGTTGAAGATGATGCATCGCCACACCGTTTTTTTCTTCCCCAACACTTCGGACGCCACCATGTCGCGCTACGCCTTCCGCCTGCTCAACGTCTTTGCCGAATCCACTTTTGGCGGCAACCAGCTCGCCGTGTTTGAAGACGGCCGCGGCCTGGACGACGCCACCATGCAGGCCATCGGACGCCAGTTCAACCTGTCCGAAATCACCTTCATCTTTCCCGACGAGGCCGATGGCGCCACGGCGCGATTCCGCATCTTCACGCCCGATTACGAGATGCCGTTTGCCGGCCACCCGTCGCTGGGGACCGCGCAGGTGGTGCGCGAGCTGTATGGCCCCGGTAACGAACTGACGCTGCGTTGCCAGTCGGGCATCGTGTCGCTGACGGCGCAGGACGAGGGGTGGTCGCTCGTGCCGCCGCGTTCGGGCGCGTTGAATACGCGCGAAGCCGATCCGGGTATTGCCAAGATGCTGGGGCTGGACGCCGATGCGCTGGCGGGCCCGCCGCTGTGGATTGACGCGGGCATCGAGCAACTGATGGTGCCGGTCAAGACGCGCGCCGATGTGGAGCGTGCCCGGCCCGACCCCTCAGCCTTCGACGCGTGGCCGCGCAGCCGCAACGACGGGCGCAATGCCTACGTCTTCACCATGCCCGCGCCCGGCAGCGACGGCCCGGTGGTCTCGCGCTTCTTCTTCGAATACGGCGCCGGCCTCTGGGAAGACCCCGGCACCGGCTCGGCGTGCGCCAACCTGGGCGGCTGGCTGCGCGCAACGGGCCATGCCTTGCCGGCAACCTACCGCATCGAGCAGGGCGCAGCAGTCGGGCGCCCATGCCACCTCACGCTGCGGGTGGATGCCGACGGCACGATCCACGTCGGCGGCCGCGTGATCGAAATCGGCCGCGGCACGTTGACGATTTGATCGGTTGACTAGGCGGCGCTGGCAGACGGTGTGAGCTGCTTGCAGAAGAACGTCGTCCCGCAGAACGCGCCGTCGGGCATCAGCGCGTAGTTGGGCACCACGCCGACGCATTGCCAGCCGGCGCGCGCATATAGCCGCTCGGCATCGCCGCCTGTCACCGTGTCGAGCACGAGTACCGTCTTGCGCTCGGCGCGTGCCTCGTCTTCGATGGCGGCCATCAACCGCTGCGCTACACCCTGACGGCGCGCACGGCGATACACGAGCATCTTCGCGACGTCCGCACGGTGCGGCTGGTTTTCCGGCTGGGCCAGCACCAACTGCACCGTGCCCAGGATGGCGCCCGCCGCGTCTTCGGCAATGAGCAGGGCGCGCTCGCCGCGCGTCACGCCTTCGGCCACATTGCGCCAGAACGCCTGCGCCTTGTCGCGAGACAACGGCGACATGAAGCTGACGGAAGCGCCACCCTCTACGCAATCGATCAGCAGATCGGCCAACGCATCCACGCACGCGCTTGCCTCGTTGGCGCCCACGCGCCGAATGGTCAGGGTGTCGCTCATCAAGGTCTCCAGTGGCCAGCGGACACGGTTGTCAGCGCGACGAGATAGCGGGCTGGCCGCCGCGTTGGGTTGTAATAGACGATCGGGCGGTCCAGCCGCATGGTCAGGCAATCGCCTGCATTGAGGCGCCAGTGCGCGTCGCCCACGGTCATTTCCATCGTGCCTTCGATCACCCACACCTGCTGGTGGATTTCGGCATCGCGCGCGCCGGTGTCGTAGGCGACGCGTTGGCCGGGCGGAAAGCGCACCTCAACGAGCTGCAAAGGCGAACGCGCCGCCGGCGACAGATTGCGCCGCACATAGCCCGAGGCAGGGTCGGTCCATTCTGGCTGCTCCGCCGCGCGCGATACGGGGGAAGGCTCTGCGGCCGGCGCAGCACTGTCTTCAAACAGCGAGGCCAGCGTCACGCCCAGCGCGGAGCTGAGCCGATCGAGCACCGCAGCGGTCGGGCTGCTCTGACCGCGCTCGATCAGGGAGATGGCCGATCGGCTGACCTGGCTGCGTTCGGCCAGCGCGTCGAGCGAGAGGCCCTGGGCGTCGCGCAGTTCGCGCAGGCGCTGGGCGATACGTTGATGGATGTCCATGTCATCCAGTTTAGTGGAAATGCTTTTCTAGTAAACTGGAATTTGAGACCAGCGACTGATCTTGCCTGGCCCGTGCTGGGGTGCCGCGGTGGATGGTGGTCAAAAAATGGCGATGCGCTCGATCGGTGCCACGGGATTCCGCTGTAACCGGGCGCGCCCCGCACGCGCTACGCAGACCCGTGAGTGCTGCCGGCACGCTCGAAGAGCCAGGCGATGAATAGGTTAAGCGGCTGGTCGTCAGCGGCTTGGCGATACAGGCAATGAAAGGGCGGCCCTTCCAGCCTGACCTCGGGAAACAGCATGACGAGACGTCCGCGATTGACGTCATCCTGAATGACGACCCGCGGGGCCAGGCAGATCCCCAATCCACTCATCGCAGCCTTTACCAGCAGGGCGAATTCGTCATAGAACGGCCCGCGCAACGTCTCGCCGATCGGGATCCCTGCCTGGTGAAACCAGTACTGCCACGCCTGCGGCAAGCCGGCGTAGTGCAGCAGCGGGGCATGACGCAAGTCAGACGGCGCATGCACGGCCGCCAGCGCAGGATGATGCGGTGCGCAGACCGGTACCGCTACGTTTGGCACGAGCGGCTTCGACACGAATCCGCGACGCCGCAACTCCGGCGTGTAGCGTCGAATCACCGCGTCGCTCGATTCGTCGATGCGATCGACCTCGGCGTCAGGCGTGGATATCAGCTCAATGTCGATGCCTGGGTGCTGCGCATGAAAGTGAGCCAAATGTCCAAGCAACCAGCCATGAGCGAACGACGATGAAGTGTTGACCCGGATCTGGCGCCGGTCTGGCGCTTCGAACATGTGTTCCGTGGCCTCGGTCAGGCGGCCAATGCAACTGGCGACGTCGACCAAGTAGTGCCGCGCCCGCAGCGTGAGGCGCAGCGATCGTCCATCACGCTCGAAGAGCTTCTGCCCAAAGAACGTTTCAAGCACGCGAATCTGCTGTGCGATCGCGCTTTGCGTCACGTTCAACTCTCGGGCGGCAAGGGTCAGGCTTTTCAGGCGTCCAGCAGCTTCAAAGCTGCGCAAAGCATTGAGAGGAGGGAGTCGGCGCATGGCGCGATGTCAAAGAACAGCTAAAGCGTCTGGTAAAAAAACTCGTTTGTGGTGAAGAAACAGGCTTTCTATCATAGGCGCCACACAGGACCGGAAGATGATGATTGCATTACCCAGCCTACGTAAAGCACCGGAGCAGCCCCTAGCGCGGTGGCCCGTTCCGTCTCGTGACTGGGCGCCGCCATGTCCGCGTTCAGCCACCCGATGGCTTGCAGTGGCCGCTGCCCACCTCATGTTGATCGCCTGCTCAGGGCCGCCTGCGAACGAACGTGTGACCGGGAGGGGTGGCACGCTGGTGCGATACAGCTCCCGCCAGGTCAGTGTGGACCTGACCAATACGGAGCAACAGAGCCTGCGCACGATGCGAGATCGGACGTACGCGAATCACCCTTCCGATGTGCTGCACGCGGTGGGCAAAGCCTTGTCGGACATGGGGTACGCGCCCGTGTCGGTCGACAACGAAACCGGGCTGGTAGAGGCAGGGCATAGCGAAACGCTGGTACCGAAGTGGCGCCAACTGATGCGCGGCCTGCTCAAAAACTACAGCGGCATGTTTCCGGCCAAGCCCGATCACGAACGTATATCAGCGGTCGTGGCTGTCAAGGCTGGTGCGGACGGGCAGACAACGCTTGTGCGAGCGAGGTTTGACAGTACGGTGTGGGACAGCAACGGCGATGCACGTACGAAGACCGTGCTGCAGCGGGACGTCTATGAAGGCTTTTTTACAGTTGTGGATGCGGCGCTATGTGCGAGTGCCTGCAAGGGGCAGCCGTAAGCAACCCGCCGCGTGCGCAGACACATGCATCACCCGCGCCCCGCCCGCCCGGTCGGCGAGTGGTATCTGCTAATACCGCAGCTGCACGGTCGGCGGCAGCCACGAGCCGTCAAGCGCCGCCTCCTTCGGCCACGTAAGCTGCATGCGCAGCAGGAACGGTCCGGTGGGCGGCGGCAGCCAGTTGTTGCGCATGCCTTTGGGCGGCGCACGCTGGATCAGGATGTCGAGCGAGCCGTCGCGGTTCAGGCGCGGGTGGTCAGCCTCGCTGAGCATGTTGCGCAGGCCGGGGCGCTCGGCTGCGCTGCGCGGTTGCCTGTCTGTGGATAACGCGGCGATGGCCCAGCCGGCGTTCTCGGGGGGCAGCTGGTTGCGCTCGAAGTGCAATACGTAGCGATGTGTGCTGTCCAGCGCCATGCCGTTGGTGTCGGTCTTGGCGGTGGCGACGAGCATGTCCTGCGGCAGGTCGGTGCCTCCGCCGTTCCACGCGACGATGGCGCGCTGCGCGTAGTCCAGCCCATAGGCGCCGACCATGCGCGGGATGAACCATCCGTTCTGCGTGATGGACGGCTGCTTCACGGCCAGCGAGAGGGTCTCCCGCGCTGCCGCCACGCCGCCATCCATTACCTTCAGATTGGCGGCGCTTACTGCCTTGGCGTCGAATGGCGCACCGGGCACGATGCCCAGATCACGCAGCGATTGCAGCGTCGTCGAATCGGCCGCGTGCGGTGGATTGTCCTTCAGCAGCTCGGCAAAGCGCGTGAAGTAGCTATTCGCATCCAATGCGGTGACGCGGCGGCGCGCGGCCTCCACGCTGACGTCGAGATCGGTGGCCTTGTCGGTGTTCACCTTGGTTTCGGCTTCGGCCTCGCGCACAGAGGCTTTGCCGAAGGCGTCCAGCGGGTTGATGCGGTAGCGGTCCTGCACGCGGCGCGCGGCGGCAAGGTCGCGCGGGCCGGCGACTTGCGTGCGAGCGACCACCCACACGAGATTGGTCGGCGCGGCAATCTGCTTGACGCCGGCCGGCAGCGTGCCTTCCCAGCCAGGCGGCGTGAGGGCGTAGTGCGCGGCCCGCGGCCCCGTGGTGCGATTGCCGAGCGACTCGAACACATCGCTCCAAGCGTCGTGCAGCGCCACCCAGATGTGGCGGCGTCCCGTGTCGGGCAGGCTCAAGACGACCGGGCCGTTGCGCAAATCGACGAAGGCGCTGCTGGCGAGCACGTCTACCCTGGCGCGCACGCCGGTCGGCAGGGTTTCGTCTTCCAGCGTGCGCTGATGCATGAACGTGCCGGCGGGCGCCAGCGCGGACGTGGTTTGCAGCAGCGCGTCGGTCATCATCAACGGAAACGCGTAGACGTAAGCCGAGCGCACGAGCGCTTCGTTCGGCTGCGGCAGACGTTGTTCGATGGGAGCCGTGGTTGCGGTGTTCTGGGTAGAGCAACCGGCCAGGCCCAGGGTGATCGCCCAGGCCACCACGCTCAGCGCCACGGCGGCCAGCTGGGTAAGCGGGCGCGCGGGCGCAGGGCAGTGCGTCATCTTGTTCTCCTTTTGTCGTCTGTGCGCGCAACAGGAAAGCAGACGCCTGTCGGTCATCCCCCCACGGATGCTTGCGCATACGGTTGCGCGACTGCCGATCCCGCGGCGCCGCGCATGTCGTATCTTGGATCTTTGGAATGTAGAAGCGCTGGCAGCGCAAGTCAATTCAAGTGCAGCGGGGCACGCATGCGTGGGTTTGCGCAGCTGCGTTTCAGAGGCGCAGGTGCAGCGCAAGACGCAACTTTGCCGCGTCGTACTCGGCCTTCATGCGCGCCACGATTTCGGCGGCGGGCGGCAGATCGGCAATCTGACCCACGCCCTGGCCGGCACCCCAGATGTCTTTCCATGCCTTGGCGCGCGAGCTGCTGTCGCCAAAGTTCATCTTCGATTTGTCGGCCTCGGGCAGGGCGGCTGGGTCCAAGCCTGCGAGTTCGATGCTTTCGCGGATGTAGTTGCCGTGCACGCCAGTAAAGAGATTCGTGTAGATGATGTCCGACGCGGCCGCGCGCAAGATGGCCTGCTTGTAGCTTTCGGCGGCGTGGGCCTCCTGACTGGCGATGAAACGTGTGCCGATGTAGGCAAGGTCGGCGCCCATGGCCTGCGCGGCCAGGATGGCATCGCCCGTGGCAATGGCGCCCGACAGCGCGATCGGCCCGTCAAAGATGCGCCGTACCTCGCCCACCAGCGCAAACGGCGACAGCGTGCCGGCATGCCCGCCCGCCCCAGCAGCCACCAGGATGAGGCCGTCGACGCCCGCTTCCAGGGCCTTTTCGGCATGGCGCAGGTTGATCACATCGTGCAGCACGATGCCGCCGTAGCTGTGCACGGCATCGAGGATCTCCTTGACGGGCGCGCGCAGCGAGGTGATGAAGATCGGCACCTTGTGCTTGACGCAGGTGGCCACGTCCTGCTCCAGCCGCGCATTCGAGTGGTGAACGATTTGGTTGACGGCGATCGGCCCTACCACTTCGTGCGGATGCGCGGTGCGGTACGTCGCCAGTTCCTCGTTCATCCGCGTGAGCCAGTCGTCCAGCACCTCGGCCGGGCGCGCATTGAGCGCCGGAAATGCCCCCACGATGCCGGCCTTGCATTGCGCCAACACCAGTTCCGGATAGCTGACGATGAACATCGGTGAACCGATGACGGGCAGCGTCAGGTGCTGCAGCGCGGGCGGAAGATGCTTGGCGGCGGGCATGACGTCTCCTGGTTTGGCGAACCGGCACGACAGGGCAGAGCCTGTCGTCCGATTATAGGAGCGATCCCGCACGCCGCCGTGCGCGGTCACGCCGCAGGGCTCAGACGTGAGCGTGCTGCGCCAGCAGTTCGATGAAGGTACGGTTGAAGGCAGGCAGGTCGTCGGGTTTGCGGCTGCTGACCCAGTTGCGGTCGGTCACCACTTCACGGTCTACCCACGTGCCGCCGGCATTGCGGATGTCGTCCTGCAGCGTCGGCCAGCTTGTCAGCGTGCGGCCCCGCACCAGTCCGGCAGACACCATCAGCCACGGCCCGTGGCAGATCACGGCGATGGGCTTCTGCGCATCCTCGAACGCTTTCACGAATGCCTGTGCGGCGGGCACGACGCGCAGCGCATCGGCATTGAAGACCCCGCCCGGAAGTACCAGGCCATCGAAGTCTTCTGCCTTGGCCTGGTCCAGCGTCAGGTCCACTTTGAACGTATCGCCCTTGTCGGCGTGGTGCAGGCCCGTCACGCTGGGGCCTTTCGGCGCAATGATGCTGACCGTGGCACCGGCGCCTTCCAGCGCCTGCCGGGGGCTGGCCAGTTCGGCCTGCTCGAACAGGTCGTCGACGAGGATGGCGATGCGCAAGTCATGCAATTGGGTCATGGTGAACTCCTAATCAGGGACATCGAAAGAAGAGAGCGGCAGTGGATGGTTTCGCAACGCGCGTGCCCGCTCTGCGCTAGCATGCGGAGCATTCGCCACGCATCACTTCAACCACGATCGATCACCGGAGACTTGCATGACCACGCCGCTTTCCATCGATGCCGCCACCGCTGCCGCAGATGCTGCGCTGTTTCCCGGCTTCCGTCCGTTTCGCCAGGTGGCCAACGGGGTGGAAATTGCGGGGGTGATCGGCGGCAGCGGTCCACCGCTGCTATTGCTGCACGGCCATCCGCAAAGCCATGTGATCTGGCACAAGGTCGCGCAGGAACTGGCGCACGATTACACCGTCGTCGCGACCGATCTGCGCGGCTATGGCGCCTCGTCCAAACCGGCCGGCAGCGCCCGGCACGCGGAATACAGCAAGCGCACCATGGCGCAGGACCAGGTGGAGGTGATGCGCGCGCTCGGCTTCGGCCGCTTCCGGCTGTGCGCGCATGACCGCGGGGCGCGTGTGGCGCATCGGCTGTGTGTCGATCATCCCGTCCACGTCGAGCGCGCCATGCTGCTCGACATCGCCCCCACGCTGGCGATGTACGAAAACACCGACATGGCGTTTGCGTCTGCCTACTGGCACTGGTTTTTCCTGATCCAGCCGTCGCCGTTTCCTGAAACGCTCATCAACGCCACGCCCGATTTCTACATCGGCAAGCTGATGGGCCTGCGCCACGCAGGCCTCGAACCGTTCGCCCCGGAAGCGATGGCGACCTACGCCGCTGCCATGCGCGAGCCCGCCTGCGTGCACGCCATGTGCGAGGACTACCGCGCCGCCGCCACCATCGACCTCGAACATGATCGCGCCGACCGCGACGCAGGCAAGCGCGTGAGCGTGCCGCTGCGTGTGCTGTGGGGCGAGCATGGCGTGATCCAACGCTGCTTCAAGCCGTTGGAGTTGTGGAAAGCGGTGGCGGACGACGTGAGCGGCGGCACAGTGCCGTGCGGGCACTACGTGCCGGAGGAAGCGCCGGAGGCCTTGCTCGAGGAGATGCGCGCGTACTTCGCCTGAGGCGCCCGTTCAGGCGTCAGCCCACTCCCGCAGCAGGTTGTGATACGTCCCCGTCAACGCAATGACGGACGGGTCGTCATGCCCCAGCAGCCCCATCAGCCGCTGCAGTTCCGTATCCATCTGGAACAGCAGCGTGCGATGCGCGTCGCTGCGCACCATGCTTTGCAGCCAGAAGAACGAGCACACGCGCGCACCGCGCGTCACCGGCGTCACGCGGTGCAGGCTGCTGCTGGGGTAGAGCACCATGTCGCCCGCCGCAAGTTTGGCGCGGTGTTCGCCAAAGGTGTCGTCGATGACGAGTTCACCGCCGTCGTAGTCTTCGGGCTCGGTCAGGAACAGCGTGCAGGAGAGGTCGCTGCGGATGCGGAAAGCGGTGCCGCGCAGATGGCGCACGGCGTTGTCGACGTGGTTGCCGAAGGTCTGGCCGCCCGCATACTGGTTGAACAGCGGCGGAAACACCTTGAGCGGCAACGCGGCGGAGAAGAACAGCGTATTGGCGGAAAGCGCATCCTGGATCAAGGTGCCGGCCTCGCGCGCAGCCGGCGAGCCTTCGGGCAGTTGCATGTTGTGCTTCACCTGGCCCGACTGGGCGCCAGCCGTGACCTTGCCGTCCACCCACTCGGCAGCGTCGATCGTGGCGCGGCACTGCGCGACCTGTTCCTTCGTGAGGACGGCGGGAATCTTCAGCAACATGGCGATGGGGTGTTCAGCACGCAGGCCAGCGCACGCAGACGCGCATCGGGATGGCCAGCGAGAAAGTCATGGGCCTTCGCGAGGAAGGCCGGTGTGGCGGTGCGCGGCACGGCTTGCATCCAGGCGAGGGCATCGTCTGCGCGGTTGGCGAGGGCGAGCAGGCGCGCTGCGTTGAACTGTCCGCGGAAGTCGCCGCCCTCTGCAGCAAGCAGATAGCAGCGCAGGGCCATCGCAGTGTCGGCATCGACCTCCCAGCCGTCTTCATAGAAGCCGCCCAGCACGTTGATCGACTTGGCGTGCCCTTGCGCGGCCGCAGCCTGGAAGCGTGCGAACGCGCGAGCGCGGTCTGCCGCGATGCCACGCCCGAGTAGCAGCTGCGTCGCGTAGTTGTACTGGCCCCAGTCGAGGCCGGCGTCCGCGGCGCGGGCGTACCAGTGCGTGGCGGTCTTGTCGCAGGCGGGCGCGCCCCAGCCGTGCTCATAGCAGCGACCGAGCATGTTGGCGGCCATGGCATGGCCCGACAGCGCGGCCGTCTTGAACCAGAACAACGCTTCGGCCGGGTTGCGTTCAACACCGCGGCCATCGAGCAGCCATTGGCCGAAGACGGCCTGCGCTTCCGCGTGCCCGCGCCGGGCGGCCGCCGCCACCCAGCGCGCGGCACGGTCTGCCGGGCCGGTCAGCACGCCGTGGATGGCATCGATCACCGCAGGATCGGCTGCGGCGGTTGCAGCGTCGGCCGGCATCAGTAGCGAATGCCCAGCGTCAGGATGGCCGTGCGGCCAGGTGCGAGCGATGCGTAATGCGATGCATACGCCTGATTGAAGTACACCTTGTCGAACACGTTCTGCACATTCAGCTGCAGCGTGGTGTGCTTGTCGATGCGGTAGGCTGCCATGGCGTCAAAGCGCCAGTAGGCCGGCACCCATTTCGGGTTGGCGGGGTTGGCGCTGCCCCACACCTTCGAGACGTAATACGCGCCGCCGCCGAGCGTGAGCTTCGGCATCGGCTGATACGTCGTCCACAGGCTGAAGCTGTTCTTTGGCGTGTTGGGGAAGGCCGTTCCGTTGGTGCCGCCGAAGGCTGCGCCGGCGCCGCCGTTGTTGCGCAGTTCGCTCTTCAGATACGTGTAGCCCCCGAACACCTGCCAGCGGTTGGTCAGCGCGCCCGACCAACCCAGCTCGAAGCCGTCGACGCGCTTGTTGCCAGCCATGGCAGCGGTGCCGTCCTGCACCACGATGCGTGCATTCGTCGTTTCAACGCGGAAGATGGCGGCAGTCAGCGCAAGCTTGCTGTCCAGCACGTTCCACTTGGTGCCGAGTTCGTAGGCGCGGTTCTTTTCCGGAGCGAGCACGTCCCCGCGATTGCCGGAGCGGTCAGGCGTGAGCGCGCTGGTATCGGCGCCCTGGCCCGCCACCGACCCCGATGGTGTCGACGATGTGCCGTACGCCAGATAAATGCTGCCGTTCTGCGCAGGCTTGAACACGAGGCCCAGCTGGTAGTTCAGCAGGTTGTCATCGCGCGAGAAGCTCGAACGCACGCCTTGCGCATTCGCCGACGTGGTGGCCGATGCCGAATAGCGATCAAAGCGCAGCCCGCCGTTGACTTGCCACCGCGGCGACAGTTCGACCGTGTCGAATACGTAGGCCGACTGGGTGCGCACCGTCGTCTCTGCCGGATTGTTGCTGAGCTTGATGCTGCCGGCCCATGGGTCGTTCGGGTTTGGGTTGAACAGATCCGCGCAGTTGTAGCCGCCCGCCGCGCCGATGCCGTTGGGGCAGCGGTTGCTGCCGGTGGCCACGCTGTAGGTGTCGTTGCTGCTGCGCTCGCGCGAGAACTCCAGGCCGGCCGCATAGCTGTGCTTGAGGCCGCCGGTGATGAACTTGCCGGTCGCTTCCGTCTGGTTGGCGACAGTGTTGGCCACCGAATACCGTGAATTGGCGCGGCGCCAGACCATGCCGTAGTAGATGTTGCCCTGGCTGTCGTCGGGCTGCGTCCAGACGGTGTCCTGGCTGGTGCGGGCGACGCGCGTGGTGTTGCGCAGCTTCAACGCGCTCGACACATCGTGCTCCAGCGTGAAGGTGCCCATGTCGACGCGGTCGCGGCGGAAATCACGCGACAGGCCGTAGTAGACATTGCGGTCGACATTCACGGGCGCGCCGTCGCCGGGGCCGAACAGCTGCGGGCGGCCGTCGGTGCGCCGGTTGAACGTGCCGTTGTTGTACGGAATGCCGGTGTCGGGCGTGTCGTTCGATTGGAGGTGGTAGTACGACAGCGTCGCCCGCGTGGGCGTGCCCAGCCCAAAGGCGATCGATGGCGCAATGCCCCAGCGGCTGAAGCTCGTCACGTCACGGCCCGCAACGGCGGCGTCGTGCGCCATCGCGTTCAGGCGGAACGCCGCGTGCTCGCCGATCTGGTAGTTGCCGTCGGCCGTGGCCCGCTTGTACGCCGCGTTGCCGACCGACAGCGTGCCCTCGGTGAAGTGCTCCAGCTTCGGCGTCTTGGTGACGATGTTGACCGCCCCGCCTGCCGCGCCGCGGCCTTCATACGCACCCGACGGGCCCTTGATGACTTCCACCGATTCCACGTTGAACATCTCGCGCGATTGCGCACCGATGTCGCGCAGCCCGTCGAGGAAGGTGCTGGCCTGCGCGTCGTAGCCGCGGATAAACGGACGATCGCCGACGGGGTTGCCGCCTTCGCCGGCGCCAAACGCGATGCCCGGCACCGTGCGCAGCGCCTCGGTGAGCGTGACCGAGCCGGTGCCCTGCAATACCTCAGCGGGGATCACCGTGACGGACTTGGGCGTATCGAGCAGCGGCGCGGTGAATTTGCCGCCCGAGGCCGTATCCGCCTTGAAGCCGTTGGTGCCGGTCACGGTCTGCTCGGGCAGGGTGGCGGATACGGCGTCTTTCTTCGTGTCGGCCAGCGCCGGTGCAGAAGCCACGGCAAAGCTCATCGCGCCGGTCAGGTAACCCACCACCGAATGTTCGGTGCGCTTGCGTTCGATCTGTGCTGCAGACATGACGTGGTGACACTCCCCTGAAAGTTTTCGTCACATGATTTGTAAATGAGAATTGTTATCGTTTACATGTGAACGAGTCAATGCGCCAGCTGGCAAATTGCTTACGGCTGCAGCGGGATCGTCATATAAATCATGGGGTTAGAAGGCCCCCGTGCCGCTGTAGAAAATTGTTGAGAGCTACCGCACACGAACGTTTCCATTTTTTCAATCAAATGATTTAGTATTGCCGGGCAGGTTGTCCAACCGAATTCCCTTACAAGGCGAGCATCGCGTGAGCACGGACCCGGAACTCCTCATCGAGCGGCGCGGCCAGGCGCTGTGGTTGACCATTCAGCGCGAAGATCGCCGCAATGCGATCAGCGCCGCCGTGCTTGAAGCGCTCACAGCTGCATTGGCTGACGCCAGCCGCAACACTTCTGTGCGCGCCGTGGTGCTGACCGGCACCGGCACGCGTGCCTTCTGTGCCGGCGCGGATCTGCAGACCGGACAGTCCTTTCGCTTCGACTATTCCCAGCCGCATCAGGCCCTGGCAGATCTGTTTCGCCAGGCGCGCCGCTGCACCGTGCCGCTCATCGCCCGCGTGAATGGCGCTTGCATGGCGGGCGGCATGGGCTTGCTGGCGATGTGCGATCTGGCGGTGGCCAGCCGCCGCGCCACGTTCGGGCTCCCGGAGGTGAAGGTCGGCCTGTTTCCAGCGCAGGTGCTGGCCGTGCTGCAGCACCAGTTGCCGCGTCGCGTGCTCAATGAACTGTGCCTGACGGGCGAACCGATGAACGCAGACCGCGCGCTCGCAGTCGGCCTCGTCAACGAAGTCGCGGAGCCTGAAGCGCTGGATGCAGCAGTCGACGCATTGCTCGCGCGGCTGGTCGACAAATCGCCGTCGGCCATCCGGCGCGGGCTGTACACGCTCAAGCACGTCGAGCAACTCAGCTTCGAGCAGGCCATGGCGTTTACCGAAAGCCAGATCGGCCTGTTCGCCCTGACCGAAGACGCGCAGGAGGGCCAAGCCGCCTTTCGGGAAAAGCGCGCGCCCAACTGGACGGGCCGCTGACATGCGCAAAGACACCATTTCCATTGGCGGAGCCAGCGGCTTCTGGGGCGACAGCGTGACCGGGCCGCTGCAGCTGGTGGCCTCCGGCCGCATCGACTTCCTCGTCTTCGATTACCTGGCCGAGCTGACCATGTCGCTGCTGGCCAGCGCGCGCATGAAAAACCCCGAGTCGGGCTATGCCACCGACTTCGTAAGCGTGGCGATGCGCGCGGTGCTCAAGGATGCGCTGGCGCAGAACACCCGCATCATCGCCAACGCGGGCGGCGTGAATCCGCGCGGATGCGCTGCGGCGCTGCAGGCGTTGGCCGATGAGCTGGGCGTGAGCGTGCGCATTGCGGTGGTGGAAGGCGACGACGTCATACCGCTGCTGCCCGCGCTGCGCGACGAAGGCGTGCGCGAGCTGCAAAGCGGCCGCCCCATGCCCGACAAGGTGGTCAGCGCGAATGCGTATCTCGGCGCTTTGCCGATCAAGGCAGCGCTGGATGCCGGCGCGCAGGTTGTTATCACAGGGCGGTGCGTCGACAGCGCCGTCACGCTCGGCGCGTTGATGCACCACTTCGGCTGGGCGATCGACGACTACGATCGACTCGCTGCCGGCAGCCTCGCCGGGCACATCCTTGAATGCGGCTGCCAAGGCGCGGGCGGCCTGCACACCGATTGGGAAGCCGTGCCCGACTGGGCGCACAGCGGCTATCCGATCGCTGAATGCCGGGCCGACGGCAGCTTCATCGTCACCAAGCCCCACGGCACGGGCGGGCTGGTGACGCCCGCGACCGTGGGCGAACAGCTGCTCTACGAAATCGGAGACCCAGCGCGCTACGTGCTGCCGGATGTGGTGTGCGACTTCACGCAGGTGACGATGACGCAGGCCGGCCAGCATCGCGTCGAAGTGCGCGGCGCACGCGGCCTCGCGCCCACGCCCGATTACAAGGTGAGCGCAACGTATGCCGATGGCTATCGCGCGACGGGCCAACTTACCATCGTCGGTATCGACGCCGATCGGAAGGCGCGCCGCACCGCCGAGGCGATTCTGGAGCGCACGCGCGGCCTGTTTCGCCAGCTCGGCCTGCCGGACTACAGCGCAACGCATATCGAGACGCTGGGTTCGGCATATCTGTTCGGGCCGCATCAGCCGGAGGTGCCCCGCTTTGAATCGGTGATGTGGCTGGCGGTGACGCATCCGAACAAGCAGGCGTTGGAGTTGTTTGCGCGCGAAATCGCCCCGGCCGGCACGTCGTGGGCGCCCGGCACGACGGGCGCCGGCGGGCGGCCAAGCGTGGTGCCGGCCATCAAGCAATACGCCTTCCTGATCGACAAGGCGCGCGTGCAGCCGCGCGTGACGTTGCTGGGCGAGGAAAGCTTCGACATCGCCGTGCCAACGGGTGGCGCCGCTCTTGAACCATCCGCTGTGGTGCAGGCCTCCGTTGCATTGCCTCCCGGCCCGACGCGCGAGGTGCCTCTCATCGAACTCGCCTATGCCCGCAGCGGCGACAAGGGCGACACCTCCAATATCGGCGTCATCGCGCGTCGGCCCGAAGACCTGCCGCTGCTGCGCGCGCAACTGACCGCAGAGGCCGTCGCCGCGTACCTCGCGCACGTCGTGAAAGGGCGCGTGACGCGGTACGACTTGCCCGGCATCCACGCGCTCAACTTCGTGTGCGAACAGGCGCTGGGCGGTGGCGGCATGGCATCGCTGCGAAACGACCCGCTCGGCAAGGGCATGGCGCAGGTGCTGCTGACGATGCCGGTGCCGGTGCGCGTGCCGGTCAACCACCCTTGATTGACGAGGCGATCATGTACCCAGGCTTGCTCCCGTCCGACTGCTTCGAAGCCGAGCACGAAACGTTTCGCGAGACCGTGCGCCGCTTCGTCGACAACGCCGTGCTGCCGCACATCGAGGCGTGGGAAGAGGCCGAGACGTTTCCGCGTGCGCTGTATCGGGAGGCGGCCGACCTAGGCTTGCTTGGCATCGGTTTCCCCGAGGAATACGGCGGCACGCCGGGCGACCTGTTTCTTGAACTGGCAATGATCGAAGAGCTGACGCGGGCGGCCAGCGGCGGCTTGCTCGCATCGCTGTTCAGCCACTCGATCGGTGCGCCACCCATCGTGGCGGGCGGATCGGCCGAGCTGAAGGCGCGTGTGTTGCCGGCGATTCTGTCGGGCGAGAAGATCAGCGCGCTCGCCATCACCGAGCCCTCGGGCGGCTCGGACGTCGCCAACCTCACCACGCGCGCGGTGCGCGACGGCGATCACTACGTCGTCAACGGCAGCAAGATCTTCATCACGTCCGGCATGCGCGCTGATTACATCACCGTGGCCGTGCGTACCGGCGGGGCGGGGGCAGGTGGCATCTCCGTGCTGCTGGTGGAGGGCAATACGCCGGGCCTGACGCGCACGCCGCTCAAGAAGATGGGCTGGTGGTGCTCCGACACCGCGCAACTGCATTTCGATAACTGCCGCGTGCCGGTCGGCAACCTGCTCGGCGCAGAAAACCGCGGCTTCGAGCTGGTCATGCGCAACTTCAACCACGAACGCCTGGCGCTGGCGATGCAGGCCTACGGCCTGGCGCGCACGTGCCTGACCGAAGCCGTGGAATGGGCCACCCAGCGCGAAACCTTCGGCAAGCGTCTCGTGCAGCATCAGGTGGCGCGCCAGAAACTGGTGGCGATGGCCACGCGCATCGAAGCCACGCGCGCCTTGCTTGAAGACCTGATGCGGCGCATGCAGGCCGGCGATGCGCCGGTCGCGCAACTATGCATGTTGAAGAACTTCGCCACGCAAGGCCTGCAATTCTGCGCCGACACTGCCGTGCAACTGCTCGGCGGCATGGGCTTCATGCGCGGCACGAAGTCGGAGCGCATCTATCGTGAAGTGAAGGTCTACATGATCGGCGGCGGGGCGGAGGAAGTCCTCAGCGACCTTGCCGCGCGCCAGCTCGGCTGGGCCTAAGGGCCTAACGCGCGCATTCAGGGGAGAACACCATGTATCGCTCAGTCTTTCGACCGGGTCTGTTCCAGGGGCAGGTGGCCGTGGTGACGGGCGGCGGCAGCGGCATCGGCCGGTGCACGGCGCATGAGTTGGCGTCGCTGGGCGCGGCGGTCGCGTTGGTGGGGCGCAATGCCGAGAAGCTCGCGGCGGTGCGCACGGAGATTGTTGAAGCCGGCGGCACCGCGCACGCCTACGTCTGCAACATCCGCGACGAGGCCGCGGTGCAAGCGACCGTCGCGCACATCCACGGCGAGCACAGCCGCATCGACGCGCTGGTCAACAACGCGGGCGGGCAGTTTCCGGCCCCGCTCAAGGACATCTCCGCGAAGGGCTGGGAAGCGGTGGTGCAGACGAACTTGACCGGCGGCTTCCTGATGGCGCGCGAGTGCCTCAACCAGGCGATGCAGCAGCGCGGCGGCGCCATCGTCAACATCGTGGCCGACATGTGGGGCGGCATGCCGAACATGGGCCACTCCGGTGCGGCGCGTGCGGGCATGGTCAACTTCACGGAGACGGCCGCGTTCGAGTGGGCGCAGTACGGCGTGCGCGTGAACGCGGTGGCGCCGGGCTACGTGGCGTCGTCGGGCATGGATGCGTATCCGCCGTGGATGGCCGAGACCATCCGCAGCATGCCTTCGACCGTGCCGCTTGGTCGCTTTGCCACCGAGGCGGAAGTGTCTTCGGCCATCGTGTATCTGCTCTCGGAAGCCGCTGCGTTCATTACCGGCACGACGTTGCGCGTGGACGGCGGCCGCCCGAACGTGCGGCCCGGTTCGCCCATGCCGGCTCCGCGTCATGGTGCCGAGCCGTTCAACGGCTTCCACCTGGCCGTGACGCCCAAGGTGCTGCAAGGCGAGGAGGACCACCATGCCGGCACTTGAATCGCGCATCGTGCCGCAGAGCGACGCGTATCGGCAGAACCATGCTGCGCTCACGGAACTCGTCGGCCGGTTGCGCGCGCTGGAAGACCGCACGCGCGACAAGTCCGAAGCCTCGCGCGCGCGCTTCGCGCAGCGCGGGCAACTGCTGCCGCGCGATCGGCTGGGCCGTCTGCTCGATGCCGGTGCGCCGTTTCTTGAGCTATCCACGCTGGCGGGCTTTTGCCTCGACCACGCAGACCCGACGCGCTCGATTCCCGGTGGAGGCTTCATCGCAGGCATCGGCTGGGTGAGCGGTGTGCGCGCGATGATCATCGTCGACGACGCGGGCATCGACGCAGGGGCCGTGCAGCCGATGGGCATCGAGAAGTTCCAACGTGCCCAGGCCATTGCGCTGGAGCAGAAGCTGCCGTTCATCCACCTTGTCGAATCGGCCGGCGCCAACCTGCTGACCTATCGCGTGGAGACGTTCATCCACGGCGGCAGCGGCTTCTATTGGCTCGCACGGCTGTCGGCGGCAGGCATTCCGGTGATCAGCGTGGTGCATGGTTCGAGCACGGCGGGCGGCGCCTACATGCCGGGCCTGTCGGACTACGTAGTGATGGTGCGCGACCGGGCGCGGGCCTTCCTCGCCGGCCCACCGTTGCTGAAAGCCGCCACGGGCGAGATCGCCACCGAAGAGGAACTGGGCGGCGCCGAGATGCACGCCACCACCTCGGGCCTGGCCGAATACCTGGCCGTAGACGACGCCGATGCGCTGCGCATCGCGCGCGAAGTTGTTGCCGCGCTCGACTGGAACCGCGATGTGCCGGCACCGGACAGGCCATACGCGCCGCCGCGCTTTGATGCGGAAGAACTGCTTGGGATTGCGCTCACCGATCATCGCAAACCGCTCGACATGCGCGAGGTCATTGCACGCATTGCCGACGGGTCGGATTTCCTGGAATTCAAGCCCGACTACGGCCCCGGCACCGTCACCGGGCACGCGGCCATCTGCGGTATGCGCGTCGGCGTCATCACGAACAACGGGCCGCTGGACCCGGCGGGCGCCACCAAGGTGGTGCACTTTATCCAGGCCTGCTGCCAGTCCGATACGCCGCTGCTGTATCTGCAAAACACCACCGGCTTCATCGTCGGCAAGGTGTCGGAACAGGCCGGCATGATCAAGCACGGATCGAAGATGATCCAGGCCATGGCCAACGCCACCGTGCCGCGCATCACCGTGCATTGCGGTGCGTCGTTCGGGGCGGGCAACTACGGCATGTCGGGGCGCGGCTTCTTTCCGGATTTCTGCTTCAGCTGGCCCAACGCGAAGACGGCCGTGATGGGCGCCGAGCAGGCCGCCGGCACGATGGCGACGGTGATGGCCGCGAGCATGCAACGCAAGACGCAGACCGTCGACCATGACGCCATTGAAGCGATGCGCGCCAAGGTGATCGACACGTTCGAGCGGCAGTCCGACGCGTTCACCATTTCGGGGCGGCTGCTGGACGACGGCGTGATCGACCCGCGCGATACGCGCAAGGTGCTCGCCTGCATGCTTGGCGTGTGCGACGAAGCGCGCAGGCGAACGCTGCATCCGATCCAGTTTGGCGTTGCGCGCCCGTAGCTACCCCGAACCCATACACGAACAGCCCAGCACACCAGGACAACGGAGCGAGACACCATGCACTTCACCCACGAGCACCAGGAACTGCAGCGCAACCTGAAACGCTTCATCGACAGCGACATCAACCCGTACGTCGATGAATGGGAAGCGGCCGAGATGTTTCCTGCCAAGCAGCTCTTCAAGAAGATGGGCGAGCTGGGTTTTCTCGGTATCGCCAAGCCCACCGAATTCGGCGGCCTGGGCCTCGACTATTCGTATGCGATGGCGATGGCCGAGACGCTGGGGCATATCCACTGCGGCGGCGTGCCGATGGCGATTGGCGTGCAGACCGACATGGCGACGCCCGCGCTCGCACGCTTCGGTTCGGACGAACTGCGCGCACAGTTTCTCGCCCCCGCCATCAGCGGCGATGCGGTGGCGTGCGTTGGCGTATCGGAGCCGAGCGCCGGCTCCGACGTGGCGAGCATCAAGACCACCGCGCGCAAGGACGGCGACGACTACATCATCAACGGCAGCAAGATGTGGATTACCAACAGCCTGCAAGCTGACTGGATGTGCCTGCTGGCCAACACGTCGGACGACCCTGCCCACCGCAACAAGTCGCTCATCATCGTGCCGATGAACACGAAGGGCGTGTCGGTCGGCAAGAAGATCCGCAAGATCGGCATGAACTCGTCGGACACGGGCCTCATCTACCTTGACGACGTACGCGTGCCGCAGCGCTACCGCATCGGCGAGGAAGGCAAGGGCTTCACGTACCAGATGCTGCAGTTCCAGGAAGAGCGCCTGTGGGCCGCGGCCAGCAGCCTGGCGACGATGACGATGTGCATCGAGACCACCGCCGAGTACGCGCGCGAGCGCAAGCTCTTCGGCGCCAGCCTGCTCGACAACCAGTGGGTGCACTTCAAGCTGGCCGAGCTGAAGACGGAGGTGGAAGCGCTGCGCGCGCTCACGTATCGCGCCTGCGACCTGTACATCAACGGGCAGGACGTGACGGAGCTGGCATCGATGGCCAAGCTCAAGGCCGGGCGCCTCGCGCGCATCGTGCCCGATGCCTGCCTGCAGTTCTGGGGCGGCATGGGCTTCACGTGGGACAACCCGGTCTCGCGCTATTACCGCGACGGGCGCCTGGGCTCCATTGGCGGCGGCGCGGACGAGGTGATGCTCGGCATCATCTGCAAATACATGAACACGCTGCCGGGCAAGAAGGGCTGAACGATGGCCGCCCCGCATGCCGCCTTCCGCTCGGTCCTCATCGCCAACCGGGGCGAGATCGCCTTGCGCATCATGCGCACGGCGCGTCGCCTTGGCATGCGCACCGTTGCCGTGTATTCCGACGCTGACCGCGATGCGCCGCATTGCCGCGCGGCTGATCTGGCATTGCCGATTGGCGCATCGCAACCGCAGGCTTCGTACCTGAACATTGCGGCGTTGCTGGAGGCCGCGCGCAAATCGGGCGCACAGGCGGTCCATCCAGGCTATGGCTTTCTGGCCGAGAGCGATGCCTTTGCCGGCGCATGCGCGGATGCCGGCCTCGTCTTCATCGGCCCACCCGCAGATGCGATCCGCGCAATGGGCAACAAGGCCGGCGCCAAGCGCCTCATGGAAGCCGCCGGCGTACCGTGCGTGCCGGGCTATCAAGGCGCAGATCAATCCGCCGAGCGCATGACGGAGGAAGCCGCTCGGATTGGCTACCCGGTGATGATCAAGGCGGCCGCTGGTGGCGGTGGGCGCGGCATGCGGCGCGTAGACCGGGCGGAGGACTTTGCGGCGGCGCTGCAGTCTGCCCGCTCCGAAGCGGAGAACGCGTTCGGCTCGGGCGAGTTGATCCTCGAAAAAGCCATCGTCGAGCCGCGCCACATCGAGATTCAAGTCTTTGCCGATACGCACGGCAATGTGGTCCACCTCGGGGAGCGCGATTGCTCGGTGCAGCGCCGGCATCAGAAGGTGATTGAAGAATCGCCGTCACCGGCCATATCGCACGAACTACGCGCGCGCATGGGCGCGGTGTCGGTGGCGGCGGCACGCGCCATCGGCTACGTGGGAGCGGGCACGCTGGAGTTTCTGCTCGCCCCAGACGGCGCGTTCTACTTCATGGAGATGAACACGCGCCTGCAAGTCGAGCATGCGGTGACCGAAGCGATCGTTGGCGTCGATCTGGTTGAGTGGCAGGTGCGCGTGGCGCTGGGCGAGCCGTTGCCGTTGGCGCAAGACGCCATCGATGCACGCCGCGCGCAAGGCGGCCACGCCATCGAAGTGCGTCTGTGCGCAGAAGACCCGCAGCAGAATTTCCTGCCGCAAAGCGGCACCGTCGCCCGCTGGCGTGCGCCCGGAAACGTGCGCACGGACCACGCGTTGGCCGACGGGCTCGTCGTTTCGCCCTATTACGACTCGATGCTCGCCAAGATCGTCGCGCACGGCACCGACCGCGCCGATGCCTGCCGGCGTCTTGCGCACGCCTTGGACGATTGCCTGCTGCTTGGCTTGCCGACCAACCGGGCGTTTCTGCGCGATTGCGTGGCGCATCCGGCGTTTCTTGCCGGGGATGTGTCGACGGCGTTCATCGACCGCCACTTCCCGGCGGCGACGCGGCAGGCGCCCGTACCCGACGCCGCGGTCTGCCAGGCCGCTGCCGTGCTGCTCACATACCTGCGCCAGGACGCCGCACGCCGCTATCCCGCAGAGCTGCACGGCTGGGCCAGCAGCCGCACGTATCCCACGCTGTGCCGCTTCACGCTCGACGGTGAAGTCATCGACATGCGCGTGCGTGCGCTCGGTGCGCGGCAATGGGAGGTGACCTGGGACGGCGGTGCCACGCAGGTGGCGCTTGTGTCAGAGGGCGACGGTCGCATCACGCTGGCGCTGGGCGACACGTTTGACGCGGTGGATTACGCCGTCACGGCCGGCGCTTGCCACTTCGTGCGGAATGGCACCGAACACACCGCCATCGACACCACCTACGCCAAGGCCGAGCGCAGCGGCGCGCAAAACGGCAGCGGCCGCATCAGTGCACCGATGAACGGTCGCGTGGTTGCCGTACACGTGGCCGAAGGCGAGGCAGTCAGCGCCGGTCAGGTGCTGCTGGTGGTCGAGGCGATGAAGATGGAGCACAGCATTGCCGCGCCGCTCGCTGGCGAGGTGAAGGGGCTGTTCACTCAGGTCGGGGCCCAGGTTGCGCCTGGTGGGTTGCTGATGGAGATTGCCGCGGCCTGACGGCTGCATTGCCGGTCTGATCCATCGTTTTGTCGTGCAGTTCATGCGGTCAATGCAGTCAATGCAGTCCATAGGAGACGTCCCATGTCCGAAGCCACGCCAGACACCACGCTTGAAGCCAACCTGCTGAACCGGGTGACGCTGGGCGATACGTTGCATCGCAGTGCGCGCAAGTTCGGCGCGAAGGTCGCGCTGGTCGATGGCCCGCGCCGCATGACGCATGGCGAACTCAATGCAGACAGCAATCGCTATGCGCACGCGCTGCTTGCAAGCGGCCTCAAGCCCGGCGACAAGGTCGCGATGGTGTGCGGAAACTCAGCGCAGTTCCTGGTGGCCGCGTACGGCATTCTCAAGGCGGGACTGGTGTGGGTGCCGATCAATGCGATGCTCGGGCCGGAAGACGTGCGCTACATCCTCGAACATGCGGAGGCGCGGCACGTGGTGATCGACGCGGCGCTGTACCCGGCGCTACGCGACACGCTGGCGGCGCTCGGGCTCCCAGCGCATCAATGCTTCGGCGCACCGGTTGCCGATGGCCCGCAAACCGTGGAGCAAGCGTTGCAAGGCCACGCCGATACGCTGCCCGCCGTGGTGATCGACGATCGCGATCTCGCGCTCATCATGTACACCAGCGGCACGACCGGGCGGCCAAAGGGCGCAATGCACTCGCACCGCTCGGTGCATGCCGCGCTGATGTCCAACGTCGCAGGCCTGAACCTGAACGAGACCGACGTGTTCTCGTGCCTGCTGCCGATGTTCCACTGCGCGCAGTTTGCGACGGCTGCATCCGCGATGATGGTGGGTGCAACGCTTGTCATACAGCGCGGCTTTGACCCGTCGGCGCTGCTCGAGGCGATTGCCAACGAACGCATCACGCAACTGTTCGGCTTGCCGCTCATGTACGCCGCGCTGCTGCATCATCCGCTGCGTGCACAGCGCGATCTCTCAAGCCTGCGCCTGTGCCTCTATGCGATGGCGCCGATGGCCAGGCCGCTGCTCGAACGCCTGATTGCCGAGGTGTGCCCTAATTTTGCCCTCGGCTCCGGACAGACCGAAATTTTTCCGATGACGATGTACTTCGCGCCTGACCAGCAACTGCTGCGCACCGGCAACTATTGGGGCCAGCCCTGCATGGTGAACGAAGCAGCGGTGATGGACGATCAAGGCAATCTGCTGGGCCCGAACCAACTGGGCGAGATCGTGCACCGTGGCCCCAACGTCATGCTCGGCTACTACAAGGACCCGCAGGCCACGGCCAACGCGCGCCGCTTCGGCTGGCACCACACGGGCGACCTCGGCATGTGGGATGCCGACGGCCAGCTTCAGTTCAAGGACCGCATCAAGGACATGATCAAGACCGGCGGCGAGAACGTGCCCTCGGTCAAGGTGGAAGAGGTGCTGCTGCGGCACCCCGCCGTGGCGAATGCCGCAGTGGTCGGCTTGCCGCACGCGCACTGGGTGGAAGCGGTGGCCGCATTCGTCTGCCTCAGGCCCGATGCACAGGCCGATGTCGCCGCGCTGCAGGCGCATTGCCGCGCGCATCTCGGCAGCTTTGAGGTGCCCAAGCACATTGCCGTGGTCGACAAGCTGCCCATGACGGCGACCGGCAAGATCCAGAAGCACGTGCTGCGCAGCGCCAACCAGACGCTGTTCGAGGGCGATGCGCGCTAACGTGGACTAAGCCCCCGGTTGGGGCGGCGTACGCAGGATGAACAGCACCGCCTGATCGGCCAGTGCGTCGATGCTGATGCCGGCGCCCGCCTGATACCACTGCGCCGTCCAGTTGAGTGCGCCGAACATCAGCAAACGGTCAACAGGTGTTGGTTGTGCCCACTCGCCGGAGGCGTGCAGACGGTCGATCACGCGCGTCCAGATGCCTTCATACCGGTCCTTGAGCGCGATGATGCGTTCCTGCGCTTGTGCATCGAGCGAGCGCCATTCGTACAGCATCACCGGAATGAAATCCTGGTTCGGTGCGAGCAGCGTATGGAGGTGTGCGCGCACGAGCTGGCGCATGGCCTCGCGCGGGGGCAGGTCTTCGATATCGATGGCTTCGATATCCGCCAGCGCGACGGTCAGGCCATGCTCGATCACGGCTTGCAGGATGTCCTGCTTGGTCTTGAAGTAGTAGAACCAGCTGCCCGCATGCACGCCCGTGGCCGCCGCAATGTCGCGCACCGTGGTGTTGCCGTAGCCCTTCTCGCGGAACAGCCTGGCCGATTGCTCGATCAGCGCGCGGCGCAAGCCCTCGTTGGCATCCTGCGCGGGGCGGCCGCGCTTGCGGCGCGGTGCTTTGGCTTCAGTGGCGGCTTCGGTGGCGGATTCCGGCGGAGCGGATGTGGCGGCTTTCGGCATGCCCAGGCGGAGAGAAGAAACGTCGCTGCATTGTAGCGGGGCATCGCCACCGCGCGGCACGTCAATCGCGGTTCAGGATGCGGCCGTGTTCGACGGTGGCGGCACCGGCCTTGACCAGCGCCGCAATCGCAGCATCCAGCAATGCCTCCATCGATTGGCTCGCGAAGAAGCGCGCTTGCAAGCGCGGCATCAACGTCGTCTGCGTGAACCACGCGAACAGCGCGTCGCGCGACAGCGCCTGCTGCTCCAGCAGCTTGAACTTCACCAGCACGCGGATGGCGTGCAGCGCGTTGCGCTCGGGGTCTGCACGCAGATAGGCCAGCCGCCCCAACGAAGCGTCAATCGCGGCGTTGACGTTGGTGAACGGCCGGCCGTGTCCGGGAATGACCATGCGCGCATCGAGCTGCGCGATGCGCTCAAGAATGGCCTGCTGTTCGGCAAAGCCGCTCTCGCCTTCCAGCTCGGGAAAGATCACGCCAAAGCCGCGTTCCCACAACGCATCGGCAGAGATCAGCACGCGCGTGTCCGGGCTGAACAGGACGACCGCGTGCGGGTCATGCCCGGGTGCGCTGATGACCTGCCAGTCGAAGCCGCCCAGTCGCGCGGTCATGCCGTCGGCCAGGCCCGCGTCGGCATCGCTGTCAGGCAACGCGAAGCGTGCGCATTGCTGGCCGGTGGGGCCGTAGCTGAGGGCGTCGGTATCCCAGCGGCGCACGTCGTCGATCTGCGCGGCGGGCACGCGCGTGTGGCTGCCGTAGATGCCCTGCAGCGCTGCATTGCCGCCGCAGTGGTCGGAATGCAGATGCGTGTTCAGCAGACGGCGCAGCGGCTTGTCTTGCAGCGCGTGCTGCACCAGCGCGACGGTTTGCGGGGCGTGCGTCAGATAGCCGGTGTCGACCAACGCGCAACCACCGTGCACTTCGTCATCGAAGAACAGGATGTTGTTGGACGACAGCCAGCCGCGCTCGAACACGCGCATCGAATCAGGCAAGGTGACGATGTCGTGTTCGGCCATGGTGATGGGTGCTCAGGCGCAGGACGCGTCGTTGAGCCAGGCGCAGGCGCGCTCTGGCAAGGTTTTCCACACGGTCAGGCGGGCGGTGTCGTCCATGGTCGACCACGCGGCAATTTCGTCGATGGTGCGCATGCAGCCGATACACAAGCCGCGCGCGTCGTCCATCTTGCACACGCTGATGCACGGCGATGCCACTGGCTGGGCGCGCTCGGCCTGCGCGCGGCTATTGCGCAGCTTGCCGAGCGAGCGCTTCAATTGCGCGCGGGTGCAGGCGTCCATGCTTGGGCGATCAGTCGCGCTGGGCGATGTCGGCCACAGGCGCGCCGGTCATGGCTTCCAGTTCGGCAGGCGTCAGGTTGAACACGGCATGCGGGTGGCCGGCCGCGGCCCACACGCTGTCGTATTGGAACAGGTCTTGATCGAGCAGCATCACAGGCTTGACCGCATGGCCGACCGGACACACGCCGCCGATGGCGTAACCGGTCTTCTCGCGTACGAACTTCGCATCGGCCTTGGCCAGCGCGCCCACGTGCGCTGAAACCTTTGCCTCGTCGACACGATTGGTGCCGCTGGCGACCACCAGTACCGGCACGTCGTCTTCCGCACGGCGGAAGATGATCGACTTGGCGATCTCCGCCACTGAACAGCCGAGCCCAGCAGCCGCTTCAGCGGAGGTCTTGCCGGTGGCCGGCAGCATTACGATGGCTTTCTCATAGCCGAGCGTACGGAGGTGGTCGGCCACGCGTTGGGCGGATTCAGGCAGCGGGGCGTTCGTATCGGTCGCGGTCATCGTCGTTGTTCTTGATGGGGTTCAGATGCAGGCCTGGGCGATCTGGTCCTGCAGCTTGACCAGCAGCGCGCGGCCCGCACGCGAGGCAGTCGGGCGGCCGATGGCTTGCGAGATGAAGTCACCCGCCAGCACCACCTTGTCCAGGTCGATGCCGGTGCGGATACCCAGGCCGTGCAGCAGGTACAGCACGTCTTCGGTGGCGACGTTGCCTGTGGCGCCCTTGGCATAGGGGCAGCCGCCCAGCCCTGCCACCGACGCGTGGAAGATGGCGATGCCGACTTCCAGGCTGGCGAGGATGTTGGCAAGTGCCTGGCCGTACGTGTCATGGAAATGGCCCGAGAGGCGGTCGATCGGGAACGTCGCCGCGGCGGCTTCCATCACGGTTTTCACCTGCCCGGCGGTGCCCACGCCGATGGTGTCGGCAATGTCGATCTCGTCGCAGCCGAGGTCGGCCATGCGCTTGATGACGTCCACCACCGACGACACCGGCACCTCGCCCTGATACGGGCAGCCCAGCGAACACGAGATCGACCCGCGCACGCGAATGCCCGCATCCTTGGCGGCCTTGGCCACCGGCACAAAGCGTTCGATCGACTCCGCAATCGAGCAGTTGATGTTCTTCTGCGCAAAGGCCTCGCTGGCGGCGCTGAAGATCACGATCTCGTCCGCACCCGCTGCAGCAGCGCCTTCGAAACCTTTCATGTTGGGCGTGAGCACCGAGTACAGCGTGCCCGGCCGGCGCTGGATGCGTGCCATCACGTCGGCGCCATCAGCCATCGCCGGCACCCATTTGGGCGACACGAACGACGCGGCCTCCACATTCACAAAGCCGGCCTCGGACAGCCGGTTCACCAGTTCGACCTTGGTGTCGGTGGAGACCGGTGCCTTCTCGTTCTGCAGACCGTCGCGCGGGCCGACCTCGACCACCTTCACATATTGCGGGTAGCTCATCTCAATAACCTCGTTGCAGATCGACGATGCCGGCAATCGGCTCGCCTGCTTCCAGCGCTCGGATCTTGCGCGCGATCTGGGCAATGCTGACCTCGCGCAGCGTCAGCGCAGAAATGTGCGGCGTGATGTGGATGCGCGGTTCGGTCCAGAACGGGTGGTCGGCGGGCAGCGGCTCGGTGCGGAATACGTCGAGCGCGGCGCCGGCAATGTGGCCGCTGCGCACGGCGGCCAGCAGGTCGTCTTCCACGACATGCTTACCGCGCGCCACGTTGACGACGAACGCGCCCGGCGCGAGTTGAGCGAGCAGCTTCGCGTCGATCACGTTTTCAGTGTCGGCCGTCAGCGGCAGCACGTTCACCAGCACGCGCGTGCCGGCGAGAAAGCCTGACAGCGCATCGATGCCGGCCCGGCAATCGACGCCGTCGACGTGCTTGGCGGAGCGGCTCCAGCCGCGCACCGGAAAGCCGAAGCCTGCCAGCGTCCTGGCGATGTGCGTACCCAGCACGCCCAGGCCCAGCACGCCGACGACAAACTCATCGCGGATGAACGGCTTGAGGAAGCGCCACATCTTCGCTTGCTGCTGGCGCTCGTATTCATCGAGCCGGCGGAAGAATCGCAGGACGGCGTGCGTGACGTATTCCCCCATCTGCGCGGCCATGCCGGCGTCGTCCAGCCGCACGATCGGCAGGCCTTCGGGGATGGCATCGGGCGCTTGCGCACGCAGGCCCAGGATCGCATCGACGCCCGCACCGAGGTTGAACACCGCGCGCAGATCGCGGCGATCGCGCAGCATGTCGGCGGGCGGCTGCCAGACCACGGCGTAGTCAGCATCCTGCGCCGCGCCTTGCTCCCACACCGACAGGCGTGCCTCAGGAAGTGCCTGCGCAAAACCATCGAGCCAGGGTTGGGGCTTGCCGTCGGGCGTGTAGATCTGGATGTGCATGTGGGGCGACTTCAATGCGGGTGATTGACGTATACGTCAAGCAGTGTAGCAGGGGCCGCCAAGGCGTGTGGCGGCCCCCTCGGGCGTCATTCGGCGGGCTTGAACGCCAGCAACTGCACACCTTCCGTCACCTGATCGCCCACGCCATACAACACCGATTCGACGACGCCGTCGGCCGGTGCCGTGAGCGTGTGCTCCATCTTCATGGCCTCCATGACGACCAGCGGTGCGCCCTTGGTGACGGTTTGCCCAGGGGCGGCCAGCACGGCGATGACCTTGCCGGGCATCGGCGCCGTCAGCTTGCCGCCTTCGTCGTCGGCCTCGCCGGCATGGGCGAGCGGGTCGTGGCGCTCGAGTGTCCAGTGCGCGCCGCCCGTGAAGACGTGGAACGTGTCGCCGTCCACATGCACCTGGCCGGTCGCCTTGTGCGAACCGAGCGCAACGGTGAAGGTCTCGGCGTGGCGCTGTGAGGTGAAGGGCGCTTCGCTGTCGCCAACTTTCAGTCGCGAGCCGTCGCGGCCGTAGACGAGCGCGGCGTCGATGGCCTGATCGCCATGCGTGAAACGCAGCGTGCGCTCTGCCGCGCCGTTCAGACGCCAGCCGCTGCCGCGCGCCCACGGCGAATGCGGATCGCGCGTATCGGTGCGCAGGCTGCGTGCCTCGCGGGCGAGCAGCGCAGCCACGGCCAGGGCGATGGCGTCTTGCGGCACGTCCGGTGCGGCGGGGAACAGCGTGTCGTGATTGCGGGCGATCAGGCCGGTATCCAGATCGGCGGTCGCAAACGGCTTCGATGCAACAAGCCGGCGCAGGAACGCCACGTTGGACGACAGCCCCACAAGGTGGAAGCTGCCCAGCGCCTGCAGCATGCGCGCCAGCGCTTCTTCACGGTCACGGCCCCAGACGATGAGCTTGGCGATCATCGGGTCGTAATAGGGGCTGATGGCATCGCCCTCCCGCACGCCCGCGTCGATGCGCACGGCGGCAGGTTCGCCATTGGCCTGCGCGCCCACGGTAAATTCCACCGCTGCCGGTGTGCGCAGCACCTTCAGCGTGCCGATGGAGGGCAGAAAATCGCGCTCCGGGTTTTCTGCGTAGATGCGAGCTTCCAGTGCGTGACCGTGAATGTGCAGTTCGTCCTGCGAGCGCGGCAGCGGCTCCCCGGAGGCCACGCGCAATTGCCATTCGACGAGGTCTTCGCCCGTGATCATTTCGGTGACCGGGTGCTCGACCTGCAGGCGCGTGTTCATCTCCATGAAGTAGAACGTGCCGTCTTCATCGACGATGAACTCGACCGTGCCGGCACCCACGTAGCCCACGGCGCGTGCGGCCGCCACGGCGGCTTCGCCCATCGCGCGGCGGCGGTCCAGCGTCATGCCCGGGGCGGGGGCTTCTTCCAGCACCTTCTGGTGGCGGCGCTGCACCGAGCAGTCGCGCTCGAACAGATAGACGGCGTCGCCGAAGCTGTCGGCAAACACCTGGATTTCAATGTGGCGTGGGCGCGTGAGGTACTTCTCGATGAGCACGCGGTCGTCGCCAAAGCTGGACGATGCCTCACGCTTGACCGAGGCCAGCGAGGCTTCGAACGCATCGCCCGATTCGACCACGCGCATGCCCTTGCCGCCGCCGCCCGCGCTCGCCTTGATGAGCACCGGGTAGCCGATGCGATCGGCCTGCGTGCGCAGGAATCCTGCGTCCTGGTTGTCGCCGTGGTAACCCGGGACGAGGGGCACGCCGGCCTTCTCCATCAGCGCCTTCGCCGCGCTCTTGCTGCCCATCGCTTCGATGGCCGAGGCCGGCGGGCCGACGAAGACGATGCCGGCGTCTGCGCAGGCCTTGGCAAAGGCTTCGTTTTCCGACAGGAAGCCGTAGCCGGGGTGGATGGCCTGGGCGCCCGTTGCGCGTGCGGCTTCGAGGATGCGGTCGGCGCGCAGGTAGCTGTCGCGGGCGGCGGGCTCACCGATGTGGATGGCTTCGTCGCAGGCCGCGACGTGGCGGGCGTTGGCGTCGGCATCGGAGTAGACCGCGACCGTGCGGATGCCGAGCTTGCGGCAGGTGGCGGCGACTCGGCAGGCGATTTCGCCTCGGTTGGCGATGAGGAGCTTGGTGATCATGGTGTTGTTACGTCTCCTGGTTTTGGTTTTGCACTTGTGGTGCATCCTTTGTTTCATCCCCTGCCGGGGCTGAGTCACTTTCTTTGTCTTGCCAAAGAAAGTAACCAAAGAAAGGCGCGCCCGAGATGGCGACCCCCTCCTTGAATTTTCGTAACCGGGCGGAGACGGGAAAAACTCGCTTCGCTCAGACAGTTTCCCGTCTTGTTTCCGCCCGCTTACAAAAATTCAAGGCGCCATCAAGGGCAGGAACGTCAACGGCCCAACCGTTGGTGTGCGTGCCCCATCAGGCTCTTGATTGTTGCTGTTGCTGTTGCTTTTGCTTGCTGCCGTTTGCTTCGCTCCGCGTTTTGCCGCGTACCCACCACTGCGTTTGCACTGCGATGGTGTGGCCGTTGATGCCCTAGATGGCGCCTTGAATTTCTGTTGCAGAGAGGAAAAAGAGAGGAGGCTGTCTGAGCGAAGCGAGTTTGCCTCCTCTCCCTCTCTGCGACATAAATTCAAGGAATCTTTCGCCATCTCGGGCGCGCCTTTCTTTGCTTACTTTCTTTGGCAAGACAAAGAAAGTGAGTCGGCCCCGGCAGGGGACGAAAGGGAGGCAGACCACCAACACAAAAAACAAAAACCACCTCCCACAAAACCCATCAGCCCGCAGGCGTAATGTCGATATGGCAATGCGACGAATGCGAATGCGAGTGCGAAGCATCAGCGCTTTGATGCAGATGATCCTGCACCTCCACCCGCATCCCCAACCGCGCCAGCAGCTTCCGATCCGCATCCGCCTCAGGGTTGTCCGTCGTCAACAGCTTCTCGCCATAGAAGATCGAGTTGGCGCCCGCCATGAAGCACAGCGCCTGCAAGGCATCGTCCATCGCCTCGCGGCCAGCGGAGAGCCGCACCATCGCCTTGGGCATCGTGATGCGCGCCACGGCAATCGTGCGCACGAAATCGAACGGGTCCAGTTCTTCGTTGCCCGCCAGCGGCGTGCCTTCCACCTTCACCAAGTTGTTAATGGGCACCGAATCCGGATACGGCTCCATGTTCGCCAGCTCGGCAATCAGCCCCGCACGCTCGTGCACCGATTCCCCCAGCCCGACGATGCCGCCGCAGCACACGTTGATGCCGGCGTCACGCACGTGCTCGAGCGTATCGAGCCGGTCCTGGTACGTGCGCGTGGTGATGATCTCGCCGTAGAACTCGGGCGCGGTGTCGAGGTTGTGGTTGTAGTAATCCAGGCCCGCTTCCTTCAGCTGCGCGGCCTGTTCCTGCTTGAGCATGCCGAGTGTCACGCACGTCTCCAGCCCCATCGCCTTCACGCCGCGCACCATGTCGGCCACGGCGTCGAGCTGATGCGGCTTGGGGTTGCGCCAGGCGGCGCCCATGCAGAAGCGGCTCGCGCCGTTTTGCTTGGCGCGCGAGGCGGCTTCCAGCACTTCGTCAATCGGCATCAGCTTTTCAGCCTCGACACCGGTGTCGTAGCGCGCCGATTGCGGGCAGTACGAGCAGTCTTCGGGGCAGCCGCCGGTCTTGATGGACAGCAGCGTCGAGAGCTGCACGGCATTCGCATCAAAGTTGGCGCGGTGCACCTGCTGCGCCTGGAACAGCAGGTCGTTGAACGGCAGCGCGAACAGCGCTTCGATGGCTTCGCGGCTCCAGCGGGCGTTGGGATTCTGCCCGGGCGTGGGCGGCACCTTGGCGGCGTTCGGCACGAAGTTGAGCGGAGTGGATTGCATGAGGACTTCCTTCGAGTGATGCGTGGTTTCGTTGTTATGCGGGTCAGGCCGGCAGCAGCCAGTTCGGCTTGCGCTTGCCCAGGAAACTTTGCACGCCTTCGCGGCCTTCTTCCGAAGCGCGAATGGCGGCGATGCGTTCAGCGGTGTCGGCCAGCAGGGCGTCGTTGATCGCGGCACCGGACACCTCGCGCACGAGGCGCTTGCTCTCACGCACGGCGTTCGGGCTGTTGGCGACCAGCGCGGCGGTGATGTCGGCCACCTTCGCGTCGAGGGCATCTGCGCTCACCAGCTCATGCACGAGGCCGAGGCGATGCGCTTCGGCAGCGGAAAAGCGTTCTGCGGTGATGAAGTAGCGGCGCGATGCCTGCTCGCCCAGGGCGCGAATCACATACGGGCTGATGGTGGCCGGGATCAAGCCGAGCTTCGCTTCCGACAGGCAGAAGTTGGCCGTGTCGACAGCGACGACGATGTCGCACGCGGCCACCAGGCCGACGCCGCCGGCATACGTGTCGCCCTGCACGCGCGCGATCACAGGCTTGGGGCAGGTGTAGATGGCGCGCAGCATCTCGGCCAGGCGCAGGGCGTCGGCGCGGTTTTCGTCATCCGAGTAGCCGGCCATCTTCTTCATCCAGTTCAGGTCGGCGCCCGCGCAGAACGCAGGGCCGTTGCCGGACAGGACGATGGCGCGCACGCTTGGCTCGGCTGCCAGCGCGCGGAACGCGCCGGTCAGTTCGGCGATGACCGTTTCGTTGAAGGCGTTGCGCACGTCGGGCCGGTTCAGCGTGAGCGTGGTGACGGCGCCGTGCTGCGCGAAGGCGAGGGTCTCGAAAGCGTTCATTCGGGGTCCTTGTTGGTGTCGGCTTTGGGGTCGTCGGCGCCGGAGGCTTCTGCGTTGCCGCCCGGCGCCACCGCTTGCACCGGGCCTGCGGGCAGACCCAGTTCGCGCAGGAAGGCGTCGACCTGCGGCAGCCAGATGCGCAACCCCGCGTGGCTTGCGAACATGCCGTGCGAGTCGCTCTTGAAGTTGCCGAAATCCACCAGCCGGCCTTTGCCGCCGGCAGCGGTGTAGGCGGCAAACATCCTGTCGGGCATCGGCTTGGGCCAGTAGCTGTCGTTGTCGCCGTAGAACCAGAGCGAAGGGTAGCGTGCCTGGCGGCCGTAGGTCTCGAACGCGCGCACGAGGTTGTCTTCCCAGTCGACACAGGTGTCGTTGCGCAGGCCGCCGGCGAAGTTCACGAGCCCACGCACGCCAGGGTAGGCGATGGTGCCGAAGGCCAGGGTGGTCAGGCCGCCATGCGACTGGCCCATGACGACGATGCGGTTGCGGTCCACGTACGGCTGCGCGGTCATGTAGTCGAGTGCGGCCACCACGTCTTCGGCCTGGACGATGCCGTTGGCTTCCACGTTGCAGCCGCTGCCGATATACGCGCCGCCGGATTTGGAAAACCCCTGCCGCATCGGAATGGCGACCACATAGCCACGCGCGACCAGCGCCGCCGCCTGCTCGCTGTAACGGGCACGCGATTGGAATGCCGCCTTGCCGCGCGCCTTCCCATGATTGAGCACGATGAGGGGGAAGGGCCCGTCGCCGGCCGGCTTGTAGACGGTCGTCTCCAGCTTGACGGTGAAGATGCCCGCAGACTTGGGCACCTCCACGATGGTCTCGCTGATGCCCGGCGGCGCCGTTTCACTCGCATGCGCGGCGGCAAGCAGCAGCGCGCAGCCAACGGCTGCCAAGGCGCTGCGCCACGTTCGCGCGGTGTTGCTGTTCACTGAAGATCCCTGTTCGATGGGCGGCCCGCTTACATGCGGAACACGCCGAAGTTCATGTCGCCGATCGGTGCGTTCAGGCTGGCCGACAGCCCCAGGCCCAGCACGCTGCGCGTGTCGGCGGGGTCGATCACGCCGTCGTCCCACAGGCGGGCGCTGGCGTAGTACGGATGGCCCTGGCGCTCATATTGGTCGCGGATCGGCGCCTTGAACGCGGCTTCTTCATCCGCGCTCCACTGCCCGCCCTTGGCCTCGATGCCGTCGCGGCGCACGGTGGCGAGCACGCTGGCCGCCTGCTCCCCGCCCATCACCGAGATGCGCGCGTTCGGCCACATCCAGAGGAAGCGCGGCGAATAGGCGCGGCCGCACATGCCGTAGTTGCCCGCGCCAAAAGAGCCGCCAATGATGACCGTGAACTTCGGCACCTGCGCCGTCGCCACCGCTGTCACCATCTTCGCGCCGTTTTTGGCGATGCCTTCGTTCTCGTATTTGCGGCCGACCATGAAGCCCGTGATGTTCTGCAGGAACACCAGCGGGATCTTGCGCTGACAGCACAGCTCGATGAAGTGCGCGCCCTTCAACGCAGCCTCGGAAAACAGAATGCCGTTGTTGGCGATGATGCCGACCGGGTAGCCCCAGATGCGCGCAAAGCCGCAGACCAGCGTCGTGCCGTAGCGCGCCTTGAATTCGTCAAAGGCGGAATCGTCGACGATGCGGGCGATGACTTCGCGCACGTCGAACGGCTTGCGCGTGTCGGTCGGGATCACGCCGTAGAGTTCTTCGGCTGCGTAGCGCGGTTCGACCGGCGCATGTATCTGCACCTGCTCCGGCTTGCGGCGGTTCAGGTGCGCGACGATGCTGCGGGCTTGCGCCAACGCGTGCGAATCGTTGTTGGCGAAGTAATCCGCCACGCCGGACAGCCGCGTGTGCACATCGGCGCCGCCCAGGTCTTCGGCGCTCACCACTTCGCCGGTGGCGGCCTTCACAAGCGGCGGGCCTGCCAGGAAGATCGTCCCCTGTTCCTTGACGATGATCGATTCATCGCTCATGGCCGGCACATAGGCGCCACCGGCAGTGCATGAGCCCATCACCACCGCAATCTGCGGGATGCCCTTGGCCGACAGGTTGGCCTGGTTGTAGAAGATGCGACCGAAGTGGTCGCGGTCGGGAAACACGTCGTCCTGGTTCGGCAGGTTGGCACCGCCCGAATCGACCAGGTAGACGCAGGGCAGGTGGTTCTGCTCGGCAATCTCCTGCGCGCGCAGGTGCTTCTTCACCGTCATCGGGTAATACGTGCCGCCCTTGACCGTGGCGTCGTTGCAGACGATCACGCATTCCTGCCCCGAGATGCGGCCGATGCCCGTGATGATGCCGGCACCCGGCGCGGCGTCGTCGTACATGCCGTACGCCGCCAGTTGCGAGAACTCCAGGAACGGCGTGCCGGGGTCGAGCAGTTGCTGCACGCGGTCGCGCGGCAGCAGTTTGCCGCGGGCGAGGTGCTTGGCGCGGGCGTCGTCACCGCCGCCCTGGGCGATGCGCGCAACCTTGTCGCGCAAGTCGGCGACGAGCGCGCGCATGGCATCGGCGTTGGCCTTGAAGTCTTCTGCGCGGGGGTTCAGCTTGGTCTCTAGCGTCGGCATGGCAGCAGTGCGGGAAGGTCGGTACGGTTCAGTCAGGGAAAGTGCCGTCGACGTACAGCCAACGGCCTTCGGCGGATTCAGCGCCGCCGGCGTCCAGGCGGACGAAGCGGCTGGTTTCATGCAGGCGATGGGCGCGGCCGCCCACCTTGTAGCGGGCGACGAATTCCACCGTCGCGTGCGTGGCGTCTTGCGGCGTGTGCCGCTTGACGTCCAGGCCGAGCCAGCGCGTGGCGGCGGCGTCTGCTTCGCTCGTTTCCAGGTCGACAGGGCAGGTGGACGGATGCCACGTGCGCCGCAGGTAGGCCGTGTCGCCCAGCACATAGGCGCTGTAGCGCGAGCGCATGAGCTGCTCAGCCGTAGCCGCCACGGCCTCGCCCGCGTGGAACGGGCCGCAGCAACGCGCATAGGCGCCGTTGCCGCAGGGGCACGCGTCGGCCGCGCCGATGGGCTGGGTTTGTGCAGCAGGCATCAGGCCAGCAACTCCGGCAGTTCCGGCAGATCGCGCATGTCGGTAAACGTGCGCGCCGCGCCAGCGGCGATCAGTGGGCCGGGCGCATTGCGGCCCGCGTATGCCAGCACCGTCATGCCGGCAGCGTGTCCGGCGGTGACGCCCGTAGGGCTGTCTTCGATCACCAGGCAGCGCGAGGGCGATACCCCCAAGCTGCTGGCGGCGAGCAGATACACGTCGGGTGCGGGCTTGCTGCGTGCGACTTCCGTGGCCGAAAAGATGCGCACGTCCGTGGGCTGGAAGTGCTCGATCAGCCCGGTGCGGTTGAGTTGAAGCTCGACCTTCATGCGATCCGCGCCTGAAGCCACGGCCATCGGCAGGCCCAGCCTGGAGAGCACATCGATGGCGTGCCCGATATGCGGCACGGCTTCCACTTCGGCTTCGAGCAGCGCGTTGCGTCGCGCCTGGAACGTCGACAGCCAGTTCGGCGGCAGCGGTGCGCCGCGCATCTCGGCAATCGCATCCAACTCTTCGCGGATGGCCTTGCCGAGGAAGCGCTTGATGGAATCTTCGAGGCTGATGCTGATGCCAAGCTCGGTCAGCATCTCCCAGATCAGGCGGTTGACGATGGGTTCGCTGTCGACCAGCACGCCGTCGCAATCGAAGAGGATCGCGTCGAAGCGCGGGTGGTTCGAAACAGGGGAGGTCACTGCGGTCATGCCTATTGCGTTGAGGGTTGAGACCGCCTACGCCAGTGCGCGGGCGATCAAGATTTTCTGGATATCGCTCGTGCCCTCGTAGATCTGGCACACGCGCACGTCGCGGTAGATGCGCTCCACCGGGAAGTCGCTGACGTAGCCGTAACCACCGAAGACCTGGATGGCGTCGGAGCAGACGCGTTCGGCCATCTCGCTGGCGTTGAGCTTTGCCATGGCCGCTTCTTTCAGGCACGGCAGGCCGGCGTCCTTCAGGCTGGCGGCATGCCAGACCATCTGCCGCGCCACATCGACGCGCGTCGCCATCTCGGCCAGGCGGAACTGCACGGCCTGGTGCGCGAACAGCGGCTGGCCGAAACTTTCGCGCTCCTTGGCGTACGCCAGCGCGGCTTCAAAGGCCGCACGCGCCATGCCCACGCTCTGCGCGGCAATGCCGATGCGGCCGCCTTCCAGCCCGGACAGCGCCATCTTGTAGCCCGCGCCTTCTTCGCCCAACAGGCAATCGGCGGGGATGCGGCAGTCTTCGAACACGATCTGCGCCGTGTCGGACGAGTGCTGGCCGAGTTTGTCTTCGAGCCGCGCGACGATGTAGCCCGGCGTCTTGGTCGGCACCAGGAATGCGCTGATGCCGCGCTTGCCTGCGGCCTTGTCGGTGACTGCCATGACGATCGCCACGTCGGCATGCTTGCCGCTGGTGATGAACTGCTTCACGCCGTTCAAGACCCATTGGTCGCCTTCGCGCACGGCCGTGGTGCGCAGCGCCGATGCGTCGGAGCCGACGTGCGGCTCGGTCAGGCAGAACGCGCCGAGCATCTCGCCGCGCGCCAGCGGCACGAGCCACTGCTGCTTCTGTGCATCGTTCGCAAACGCCATCAGCATGCTGCACACGGGGCAGTTGTTCACGCTAATGACGGTGGAGGTGCCACCGTCGCCGGCAGCAATCTCTTCCAGGATCAGCGCCAGCGACAGGTAGTCGAGCCCCGCGCCACCGAGTTCTTCCGGCACAGCCACGCCATAGGCGCCCAGCTCGCCGAGCTGGCGGTGCACGTCTTTCGGGAACGTCGCATCGCGGTCCCATGCGGCAGCGTGCGGGGTGATCGCCTCGCGCACGAAGGTGCGGATGGCGTCGCGAATCATCTCTTGCTCTTGGGTCAGCAGCATCGTTCCGGCCTCACCATTCAATGACGCTGCCGTCGTAGTTGCGGAACCCGCCGTTGTCGGCGCGCGTGGCGCCGGCAATCACGCGGCGGATGCCGGCCACGCTTTCCTGCGGCGTGATGGCCGCGCCTGCACCGCCCATGTCGGTCTGCACCCAGCCCGGGTGGAAGGTCAGGCACGTGGCGTTCTTGGCGTCGAGCGACACGGCGTGCAGCACGGCATTCACCGCGGCCTTGCTCGCGCGATACAGCCAGCCGCCGTTGCTCTCCATCTCGCCGATGCTGCCCATGCGGCTGGAAATGACGGCGAGCACGCCGCCGGGTTCGTCCACACCATTGCGTCCGGCTTCCACCATGGGCAGCACGGCGGGCAGCACGTTCATCGGGCCCCACACATTGGTGTGCATCACGGCATCGAAATCGGCCTGGCTGACGGGCGTGGCGCCCTGCGTGCGCGGGCCGTAGACGCCCGCTACGTAGATCGCCACGTCCAGCGCTTCGCCGTCGAGCTTCCACGCGAGCCCGGCAACGGCATTGGCGTCAGTCAGATCCAGCACGTGCGTTTCCGCGCCCAGCGCCTGCAATTCTTCTGCGGCTGCTTGCGAGCGCACGGTGGCGATCACGCGCCAGCCATCCGTTCGGTATTGCTTGACGGTCTCCAGACCGATGCCGCGCGACGCGCCCAGGATGAGCGCGGTACGCGTGCGGCGGGACGTTGCGTTCGTCATGCGAGTGCCTCAGTAGAGTTCGATGCCGACAGCCGTGGCTTCACCGCCGCCGATGCACAGGCTGGCAACACCGCGCTTGCCGCCGCGGTGTTGCAGCGCGCCCAGCAGCGTCGCGATCAGGCGCGCGCCCGATGCACCGATCGGATGACCCAGCGCGCACGCGCCGCCGTTCACGTTCACCTTCTCGTGCGGGATCTTCAGGTCGTGCATCGCGGCCATCGGCACCACGGCAAACGCCTCGTTGATCTCGAACAGGTCGACGTTGCCCGAGTTCCAGTCGAGCTTCTTGAACAGCTTGTCGATGGCGGTGACCGGCGCCGTGGTGAACCAGCCCGGTGCCTGTGCGTGCGTGGTGTGGCCGAGCATCACGGCGAGCGGCGTGATGCCGAGTTGCTTGGCAGTCGACTCGCGCATCATCACCAGCGCAGCCGCACCATCGTTGATCGACGAAGACGACGCGGCCGTCACCGTGCCGTCTTTCTTGAACGCGGGCTTGAGCGAGGGAATCTTGTCGACCTTGATGCGGCGCGGGCCTTCATCGGTGTCGATGACGCTATCGTCGCCCTTGCCGGCTTTGCCCGGCACGGTAACCGGCGTGATCTCCCAGCGGAACGCGCCGGATTCGGTGGCCTCTTGCGCGCGGCGCACCGACGTCATCGCGAAGTGGTCCTGGGCTTCGCGCGTGAAGCCGTACTTCTCGGCGCAGTCCTCGCCGAAGGTGCCCATGGCGCGGCCCTTTTCATAGGCGTCTTCCAGGCCGTCGAGCATCATGTGGTCGTAGATCATGCCGTGCCCGATGCGATAACCGCCGCGGCCTTTCGGGATCAGGTACGGCGCATTCGTCATGCTTTCCATGCCGCCCGCGACCACCACGTCGACCGAGCCCGCGAGCAGCGCGTCATACGCGTTCATGGCTGCGCGCATGCCAGAACCGCACATCTTGTTGACCGTCGTGCAGCCGACCGACAGCGGCAGACCCGCGCCCAGTGCGGCCTGACGCGCCGGCGCCTGCCCTTGGCCCGCAGGCAGAACGCAGCCCATGATCACTTCTTCGATCTGTTCCGGTTTCAATCCCGCACGTTCGACCGCAGCGCGAATGGCAGCGGCGCCGAGTTGCGGAGCGGTGAGGCTGGCGAGTTCGCCCTGGAAGGCGCCCATCGGGGTACGGGCTGCTGAGGCGATGACGATGCGGTCGGACATTGCTGCAATCTCCTGGAACTGTGCTTGGGACATGTTCTGCACTTGTGGTGCAGGGTTGATGTGTCTCTTGCTTGTTGGGTGGGCCTTGTTGGTCCATCTCCGTTTCGTCCCCTGCCGGGGCCGACTCACTTTCTTTGTCTTGCCAAAGAAAGTAACCAAAGAAAGGCGCGCCCGAGATGGCGACCCATCCCTTGAATTTTCGTAACCGGGCGGAGACGGGAAAAACTCGCTGCGCTCAAACAGTTTCCCGTCTTGTTTCCGCCCGCTTACAAAAATTCAAGGCGCCATCAAGGGCAGGAACGTCAACGGCCAAACCGTTGGTGTGCGTGCCCCATCAGGCTCTTGTTTGTTGCTGTTGCTGTTGCTTGTTACTTGTTGCCCTTTGCTTCGCTCTGCGTCTTGCCGCGTACCCACCACTGCGTTTGCACTGCGATGGTGGGGCCGTTCCTGCCCTAGATGGCGCCTTGAATTTC
>QFCD01000926.1_pt1 | contig 50106 bp, 48 predicted proteins | sample 5346081 | NCBI WGS metagenome assembly QFCD01 (sample SAMN09062251, study PRJNA434731) | Human gut metagenome, whole genome shotgun sequencing project. | isolation source: stool timepoint A gemcode assembly | host: Homo sapiens | collected 2015 | reverse complement strand
CGCCCAACATCTGCGCGAGGTACGTCGCCGTGATATTGGCCAGGCTCGGGTCGACGTTGAGCGACTGCAACAGCAGGCCGTACGCCTTGATGGCGTCCTTGTCGCGGCCGGTAATGATGGTGCGGGCGCCCAGCGTCTGCGCTTTCAGCAGGTTCATCAGATTGAAGCGCGCCTGGGCATCGAAGATGCGGCCCGACAGGTAGGACTCTTCGCCGGCCGTATCCGTGCGCAGGGAGCTGCCGAGGAAGTCCGACAGCTTGGTCTCCTGGATCGGCACGGCCCAGATTTCGCCCAGGTGGTCCACTGCCCCGGTGCGGCGCTGGTCATCGCGCAGGATCAGGCGCGCCCAGTCGATGCCCGCCCGCGCGATCCACGTGGCCTGCGCTTTCAGGCGCTGGTTTTCAACCGCGCGAATCTCCACCTGCTGACGCCACAGCATGCCCGACACGATCACCACGGCCAGCGTGACGACGAGCAGCGCAGTAATGATGGCCGCGCCGCGCTGGCGCCCGTGCTGCGGACGACGTTGAGCCGATCTACGGGAGCATCGCGCCATGTCAAAGCCCCGTCATGCAGATGCGCGTGAAGCGCTGCGGCGCGCCTTGCGGTGTCATGCGCACGAGCAATGCCAGCTCCATCGCACGCACCGAGGCGGCCGGCACCACCACGCCCGGGCTGTTGGCCGAGGGCGCCGACGCGCTGGGTGTGGAAGCCGACGGCAAGCCGGTGAGGGTGGTGGTGTTGCTGCCCGCCGGGAACAGCGCCGCCGACAGCGCGCCCGTGTTGTCCATCCAGCCGCCGGGTTCGACCCACGCGCGGGCGCTGATGCTGTCAACGTTGGCGGCAAGCAGGTAGCGCGCGGCGCCCACGCCGCCCTGGCGCAGGTTGTCCATCGCATTGCGCAGGTCGCCGCGGTTGGTGATCGGCTGGGTCTGGAGGCGTTCGAGCCGGCCGTCGACGATGCGGTAGAGCACCACTTGCCACGCGGGTGGCTGGCCGTCGTCGCGGCGGTCGCGCACCATCAACACGCGGTTGGCGTCCACCTCCACCGGTGAGCGCGACAGCGTGTTCGGATCGGCCAGTTGGGTGCAATCGGCGTCGAACTGGGCGTAGGCCGTCTTGAGTGCCTCGATGCGTTCGTCGCGCTGGGCCAGCGCCTCGTGCGTGCGCGTCATGCTGTCCAGCCCGCGCCAAGCAATCACGGCCAGGATGGCCAGCAGCGTGATCGCCACCAGCAGCTCAAGGAGGGTGAAGCCGCGCGACGAACGGTTAGAAGACATTGCGCGCATCGTTCGGCAATAGAGTCACAAGCCAGGCCAGTCGCACCGACTTGGACGCATCCGGATAGACGGACACCTCCACGCGCCGGAACACCGGGTTCGGGGTGCTGGCGATGGTTTCTTCGCACCACAGTTGCGTATCGCCTTGCGGGCACGGAAAGCCGCGCGCGCCAGGGTCTGGGAAGACGCGAGCCAAGCGCAGGTTGGCGAGGTGGTTCTCGGCACTCCAGGTGGCGATCATGCGCGTCTGCAGAGAATCGCTGGCGGTGGTCATGCTGCCCATGGCGCGCATGGTGGCAGTGAGCGCCACGGCCACGATGGTCAGCGCCACCAGCACTTCGAGCAGGGTGAAGCCGCGCGTGCGCGTGGGACGAAGGCTGCGCGTCATTGCGTTTGCATCTCCGTCAGCACGCGGGGGCCGCCGTCGGATACCACGTCGACGCGGGAACCTTGCGAGGTCAGCGCCACGCGCCACGGCAAGCCAATCGCCTCGCGGCCGAACACCAGGCGCTGTGGGGCGCCCGGCACCGCAGCGGCACCTGCGACGATCTGTACGTTGTCCATGCCCTGGCGCCAGTGGCCCGGCGCGAGCACGTCGCGCCTGAGCACGCGCCAGCCGTTGGGCGTCGATTCGTAGAAGCGCCAGCCCTGCGCATCGCCCTCCCACGCCACGGGGCGAGATGTGAGCTGCGCTTCTTCCTGTGCCAGTTCGATCAGGCGAGCCAGCTTCTGCGCATCATCGGCCAATTGCGAGCGCGGGTTGGGCGTAGCGTTCACGGCCACCACGGCCAGCACGATGCCGATGATGACCACCACCACCAGCAACTCCAGCAGCGTAAAGCCGCGGATGTGCCGGCGGCGGCGTGGTGGGCCGAACATGGCGCGGGGGCCGCTGGGGCGGCTTAGTTGTCCCAGTTACCGATATCGGCGTCATTGCCGGTGCCGCCGGCCTGGCCGTCGGCGCCGAAGCTGAAGACGTCCACTTCACCGCGCACGCCCGGGTTCAGATATTGATACGGATGGCCCCACGGGTCCTTGGGCAGGCGTTCCAGATAGCCGCCGCCTTTCCAGTTGTTGGGGATCGGCTCGGTGGTCGGTTTGGTGACCAGCGCGCTGATGCCCTGCTCGGTGGTCGGGTAGCGGCCGTTGTCTAGCCGATAGAGCTTGAGCGCCTGCGAAATGGAAGCGATGTCCTGCTTGGCGGCGATGATGCGCGCCTCGTCGGGGCGGCTCATGATCTTCGGCACCACCAGCGCGGCGAGGATACCCAGGATCACCACCACCACCATGATCTCGATCAGGGTGAAGCCACGCGCCGCCCGATGGGGCAGCCGGGCGAGGGCGCGCTGGCGGAAGGAAGAGCGAAGTTGGCCTTGCATCATGGCGACAGAGTTGGCAATAAGGGAAGAGACACAGTATATCCGTGAGATATAACCTTATATTGCGCGGCGGGGTCATGCTGCGTTGGCGCTAGAGCCGCCCCTCCAAGCTGTTCACCGAACCGGCATGAAGGGCGGATAGAATCGGCGTATTCCTACGGTGCCTCGCCCCATTTCATGAACGCTCGACAGTCGTCCCGCCTGCTCAGTCTCGTACTGTTTGCTGCCCTCTGTGCGCTCCTGACGCACTGGGTGCTGACGCTGTCGTCGCTGCGCTCGCTGAGCGCGCCGCGTGAGGCCCGCGTGGCCCAAACGGATGCCCTGGAGACCGGCGCGGCCGTCACGCTCTTTGGCGGGGGCCCGCAGAACGGCCCGCGCGATGTGCAGGTGATGGGCGTGGTGGCGGATCTGGCCGATGGTTCCGGCGCCGCCATCGTGTCGGTGGACGGCGGTGCGCCGCAGGCCGTGCGCGCCGGCAAGTCGCTGTCGTCCAATCTCAAGCTGGTGGAAATCAAGGCGCGCTCGGTGGTGATCGAGCGTAATGGCGCGCGCCAGGAGATTGCGCTGCCGGCCAGCGCCGTGGCGGGCGTCTCGCCGGCCAATCGCAATGCGCCGGCCATGCCGCTGCCCCCCGCAGGTGCCGCGGCACCGCTGTCCACTCCCGCAATGCCGCCCGCACCGTCAGTTGCCAACAACCCGGCCAACACCACCATGCCGGGCGCCATGCTCCCCATCGCGCCCGCGCAGATCAACACCGGGGACGAGCCTGCCGGCCAAGGCGGCGGCATCGTCGGCCCCCGCCACCGCGCAGCAGCCGCTGCACGCAAGGGGGACACCCCCCAACCGGGCGCCGACCAATAGGCCGGGCGCGGCTCGCCGTGCGTTGGCGGGCGCATATTACAGGGCATGTCATCGGGGTAACAGCGTGTAAAAGCCGGCAACGCGCCGGGATCGTCGGGTTCTAATCCGCTACACAGTCCATGTGAAAAGGAGCTGACCATGACCAACAAGCGTGCTGTACAAGCCTTCCTCGCCACCTCGGCCCTGTTTCTCGCAATGTCGGGCATGAACGCCCGGGCCCAGGATGCCAGTGCCCCCGCTGCCAGCGCACAAGCGCCGGCCGCCGCCACGGCGCCGGTTGCGCCGCAGAGCGACGCCCGCGCCGGCAAGCCGGGCCACCACGGTGGCTTCAAGGCCATCGATACCAATGGCGACGGCCAGATCTCGCGCGACGAGGCCAAGGGCCACGCCTGGCTCGAGAAGAACTTCGACCAGATCGATACCAACCACGACGGCCAACTCAGCAAGGATGAACTGGCCGCCTGGCACAAAGCCCACAAGGGCGAGATGCACGAAAAGATGGCGCAGCGCTTCGACGCCAGGTTCAAGGCAGCCGACAAGGACAACGACGGCAGCCTGACCAAGGAGGAAGCGCAGGCCGGCATGCCGCGTCTGGCCAAGAATTTCGACCAGATCGACGCCAACCATGACGGCAAGATCACCGAAGACGAGATCCGCGCCTACATGAAGGCCCGTCACGACGCCCGCAAGGCGCAGATGAATACCCCGGCGGCGGCAGCCATGCCGGGCGGCCCGTCGGCGACCAAGGGCGAGTAACGCTTCGTTTGAATCTACGCAGGCAAGCGGCGCCTTCGGGCGCCGTTTTTTTGTTGCCTGCGCCCATCCGTATCGTGCTTGCATCGCAAGGCGGGTGTGGGTCGGTTTGGCTACGGGACCATGTCAGTGCCGCATGCGCTCATGCCGCACAGCCCATAAAAAAACACCCCGATGGTGAACCATCGGGGTGCGGGGTCAGCACGCCTGAAGCTTGAGGGTCTTCAGGCCGGCTGATCGTCGGCCTTGAGCACGCCGCGGCGCATCTGGTCGAGTTCGATCGACTCGAAGAGCGCCTTGAAGTTGCCCTCGCCAAAACCTTGGTTGCCCTTGCGCTGGATGAACTCGAAGAAGATCGGGCCCAACTGGTTTTCCGAAAAGATCTGCAGCAGCAGGTCGCCCGGCGCGCCGTCGATCAGAATCTTGCGCTTCTTCAGTTCCGCCACGTCTTCGCCATGGCCGGGGATGCGCTTGTCGACCAGTTCGTAATACGTGTCGATCGTGTCGAGCAGCTTGATGCCGTTGCTGCGCAGCGCATCCACCGTGTTGAAGAGGTTGGTCGAGCCGAGCGCGATGTGCTGGATGCCCTCGCCGTGGTACATGTCCAGATACTCCTGGATCTGACCGGCCTTCTCCGTCCCTTCCTCGTTAATGGGGATGCGGATATTGCCGCACGGGCTCGTCATCGCCTTGCTCTTCACGCCCGTGACCTGGCCTTCGATGTCGAAGTAGCGGACTTCACGGAAGTTGAAGAAGCGTTCGTAAAACTCGGCCCATTCCTTCATCCGGCCACGGTAGACGTTGTGCGTCAGGTGGTCGATGTAAGTCAGGCCGTGCCCGGTGGGGTTCGGGTTGGCGCCCGCGATGGGCACGAAATCGACGTCGTAGATGCTGATGTTGCCGATGTCGCCGGCCTTGGCGTCGTTCTTGCCGGTCCAGCGGTCCACCAGGTAGATCAGCGAATCGCCGATGCCCTTGATGGCCGGAATGTTCAGCTCCATCGGGCCACTGTGCGTGTCGAAGCCCCAGGCGCCCAGCTCCAGCGCTCGCTTGTAGGCGAAAGCGGCGTCTTGCACGCGAAACGCGATCGCGCAGATCGACGGGCCGTGCAGGCGCGCAAAGCGCTGCGCGAACGAATCGGGCTCGGCGTTGATGATGAAGTTGATCTCGCCCTGGCGGTACAGCGTCACGTTCTTGTGACGGTGCTTCGCGATGGCGGTAAAGCCCATGTTCTCGAACAGCTTGCCCATGGCAACGGGGTCCGGTGCGGCATATTCGATGAACTCGAAGCCGGCGGTGCCCATCGGGTTTTCCCAAGGCGTGAATTGCATGGCGATCTCCTGCGGGGCGGGCGCCGCTAGGGCGCTCAGGTCTTTGACGATCCTCGCAGTGTAGGAGTGTGCATCCAAGCAAAAATTGCGAAGTTGTGCCCACCTTGCTAAATTTGCGCAAGAAAATTGCCGAATTAATTGGTGCGGAGCAACAAAATGAATAAAGTGGAACTCGACAAGATCGACCGCAAGATCCTGGAAGTCCTGCAGAACAACGGCCGCCTCACCAATCTGGAAGTCGCCGAGCGGGTGAACCTGTCGCCCAGCCCGTGTTTGCGACGCATCCGCCGCCTGGAGGAATCCGGGGTGATCCGCCAGTACGCCGCGCTGCTCGACCCGTCCAAGATCGGGTTGGGGCTGTCGGCGTACATCAACGTGCGGCTGGAGAAGCAGGGCGGTGCGCCCAAGGGGAAAGGCCCGTCCGATATTTTTCGCGCCGCCGTGGCGACGTGGCCGGAGGTGGTCACGTGCTACGCCATGACCGGCGAGATGGATTACCTGCTCAAGGTGTTCGTGGAAGACATGGAGCACTTCGCGCGCTTCATCCGCGACCAACTGCTCGCCCATCCAGCAGTGATCGATGTAAAGAGCAGCTTTGCGCTGGAGCGGATCAAGGATACGACGGCGTTGCCGGTGGTGGTTTGAGGGTTTGCCGACAGTGCGGCCAAAGCCGAACACGTGAACGAGGGCAGTTCGTAGCATCCGTCCGTACCGGTGGGAAGTGTTGGATCTGCTTGAGCGGGAAGAAAACTAAAACAGTAGGAAGGCTTCCCCGAGACGGGCGGGGATGCTGAATCACGCGGGCTCTGGTAAGCCATCGCTGAATACGAGGGGTGCATGTTCCGTGGGCGCCCAACTTTTCAGTGCGGCGCCCAGGCGATTGATCGTTGCGGCCTCTACCGAGATCGCAAAGCGCACGATTTCAAGGTGCAAGCGGCTGCCCGGTTTTTTGAATTCGATTTCAAGGGCCGTATTGCCGACGCCATCTGCTACGAACGCTCGTACAGCCAGCCAAAGATAGGCGTTTCCGTCCTTTGCGCCCTTCTCGAAAGCGATCTCTTCATTGACGCCGGTAGGGAACGTCATCAGTCCCGCGCCCCATTTCTCGAGTCCATCTGCGTAGTCGTAGAAATCGGCCACAACCGACTGGCGCTCGCCTTCGATGGACAGCCGCAGTTCGAGCATGCCGTCATCTGGGTCACGCCAAAGTAGTTCTAATGAAAGTCGCATGGCATCAGGGTCTAGGTCGGCGGCCGGTGCTCTACCCAAACGGGCTCACCAGGATGATGCTCCGCGATCGTATCGATAGCATCTTGCAGCGCGTGGGCAGAGGCGCACCGCAGCGGATAGACAAACCGCGAAACGTTGCGACCGGCGAGTTTGCCGTAGTCAACGTCGGATATTGCGTCGGTTCCGCACCAGATTGGCAGATTCGCCTCGCTTGCCAGTTGTAGCGCGCGTTGCAAACCTTCAGGGCTGATTGCTAGGAAGACCATGTCGGTATCAGTTTGCCGAGTCAGCCATCACCAAATTCGCATCCCGCACCAACCGCCACCTCCCATCCGCTTCCTTCCGCAGAATCGTCAACGTCTGCCCCGAGCGCCGCACCTCCTTTCCATCCTGCATCGTGATGACGATGCGCAGCGCGTTGCGCAAGTAAGCGATGTCACCAAACACCTGCACCTCCTGAATATCGCTCGTGCCATCCATGTGCACGTCCTCCATATCGCCCGACATCTTGGCGAAGGTGTCCTTGCCGAAGGGTGGCTGGCCCGGCGTGAGAAACAGCACGTCGTCGGTCATCAGGCCGAGCACGGTATCGATGTCGCCGGTTTTGCTGGCGGCGAGCCAGGTGTCCACCACGTTGCGGATGGCGCGTTCGTCGTCGGTCATGGCGATGCGGGTGTCGGTTGAACAGGCGTCATTCACTCTACACCGCAGGTTCGACCGGTGGCGCCAGGCGGCGTTTGATGAAGACGGCGGGTGACAACACCGGAATATGCCGAGCCCGCAGCGTGACGAGCCAATCGCCTACCGCGTCTTCGCAGGTGACGCGGAAGCGGTTCGCGTCGATCCACTCCACCTCATCCAGCCGGAACGTGTAGTACGCCGCACCGATGGTGCCGGTGCTGATCGCGCGTGAAAGATCGGGGGCGACGAGGGTGATGGAGACGGCCTCTTCAAACGGGCAGTCGTAATTGGTGATGAGGACGAAGCCGAGGTCCGTCTGGTATTGCCGCAGCAGTTCGTAGCCGGGGATGGCGAGCGTCGGGTGCGGCACGCCGTCGACAATCACGCGTGTGCGCATGGGCCACTGCTCATACGGGCCGCCGTGTTTCTCCAGGGCGAAGCGTTGGAGCGGCTGCATGGCGGCGGCGCGTTCGCTGCGCTATTCCTTGCGCATGCCGCATAGGGCGATCTGGCGGGCAGGGTCGGCGGAATCCTTCCAGCCGGGTTCTTCGCGCTTCTGGTACGCCTCCATCGTCGGGTAGCCCTTTACGCTCCACGAGAACTCGCTGTAGCGCGAGACCTCGATGACGGCCAGGCCGCAGCGCTTGCGGTGGTCTTCAATCTTGAACGCCGCGCGCGGGTGATCGCCCGACAGGTCCTGCTCGATCACCTTGTAGCGCGCGGGGCCGCACTTGAAGAAGCTGGCATTCCACTCGATGGTCTTCGGACGGACGAACAAGGCGCCGTAGCAGGCACGGCCATCGCCGCGGAAGGTTCCGGTCAACGCATCTGCGGCCATGGCCGATTGCGCGGCCAGCAGCGACACGGCGATAAGGAGGCGGCCTACTTGCATGCGGCGGTTCCGATCTTCGGGATAAGCGTGAGCACGTAATCGAGTTTCCGGATGTATGCGGCGTCGCCGTGGTTGTACAGCACGGCAATGTTCTGCGTCGTCACCGGCCGCCAGCCGGTAATCACCTTGCGCATGGCGGCCTTGCGGTATTTGATCACCTGTCCGGCTTTGAGTGTTGCGGCATTCGGATTGAGCGCGCGCATCTCCGCCAGGGTCGAGCCTTGCGCCCGGGCGATCTTGTCGAGGCTGTCACCTGCCTTGACGGCGACTTCGTAGACCTTGTCGTCGGCATCGCGCACGCTTCGGACGTCGAACTTGGCCATGCGCGTGAGCAGGTAACCGACGCCGGCGCGAATGTTCCACGCGGGCACCGTTCGGGCCAGGCCCGCGTTCAACCGGGTGCGGATGGCTGGCGGCACGATCAGTTCGCTGCCTTCTTCGCCGCGCAGCAAGGTATTCAAGCCGGGGTCACCCAGGTTGCCGATCTGCATCGGCTTGGTCGCCCACGCTTCCGAATCGGCTCCGGTCTCGACCCACACCATCGCCTTGACGACCTGCCAGTCCAGCGGCAGATAGCCCGCGTTGCCCATCAGGTAGCGGTTGTATTCCGCCACCGCAGCCCGGATGTCGCAGTCGTAGCCATTCCAGCGGTCGGGGTGCTGGGCCGCGGTGTTGATGTAATCCTGCCAGCGCTCGAAATCGGTTTTCGGTTTGGCTTGGGCCTTGGTGACCATCTGCCCCCCCGTGGTTGCTTGACCTGTGGAGGGGCATGGTAGCCAGCGCCCGCCAGCCGCGTGTTAACGGCTGTTGATGTACCTTGCCGACGGCTGGCGATCGTCGTCAGTGGCGCGCTAGGCCTCACTGCTTGGACGACGGATCGTCCTGCGGGTTGACGTATTTGACGTCCAGCGGCCCCGTGCCATGAATTTGCACCACCGTTGCCGTCTTGGTGAAGGCGTAGTGATGCATGCCTCCTGGCAGGTTGTGAAAGCCGCCGGTCTTGAGTGGATGTGCCGCGCCCATGTCCATGGTGTCGCCGCTGCCGAGGTAGAGCGTGCCCGAGATGACCGTCAGGTTCTCGGTCTGGGTGTGCCAGTGCGGCGGCACCTTGTAGCCGCCGGGCGCTTTCAGGCGGATGACGTAGGGGCCGTCTTTGCCCGGATCGCCGTAGAGCACGGCCAACTTGGCGCCCTTGGGCAAGCTTGGCGGCGCGTCGACCCACTTCAGGGCGGAGGGGTTGATCATCATCATGTCGCCCATGGCGGCGTCCTGGGCGGCAGCGGACGCAGCGCCCAGGCAAAGCAGCGCGGCTGCAGCCAGCAGCATCGATTGCGCGGATGGTGTCTTCATCGTCGTCTCCTTCTTGCCTCGGCATCGGCTCGCGGGCGACGCAGATGGCCGCCGCTGGAGAGCGAGGGGTGCCGCATCCTCATCGTAGGGAGCGCACCCATGCGGCTGACAAGCACGCAATTGCCCTAGGCGGGCGATCGAGCGAACAGCAAATAAAAACGCCCGGAGGTGAGCCGGGCGTTTGCTGTGGAGATGCGCTTACACGGTGCGCTTTTGCGGCACCAGAGAGCGCCAGAAGCGCTGGCCGAAACGGCGCACGTCGCGCAGGTTGCGCTTGAGCATGTAGTCAAGATCGGCGACCTGTTCGTCGATGGCTTCGGTCAACAGGCTCATCGTGTCGGCGGGCGGCAATTCGAGGTAGGCATCGGCCTCGCCGTAGGCGTATTGCACGCGCATGCCGGCCTTCTTGGCGATGTGCATCATGGCCGCGTTGCGCGACAGGCAGTGCATGTACAGCGTGCGCACCTTGGTGTTCTGGCCGTGCATGGCGGCGCGCTGGAACAACGCACTGCCCACGCCCTTGCCGCGCGCCGATTCCGACACCGACACGCCGAACTCCGCCACGCGCCCCTGCGGGTTGTCGCGAAGGTAGGCGAGGTGGCCCACGCCGGTCAGTTCCAGGCGCTCGTTGTAGACGCCAAAGACCTTGTCGTGGTCGAAATCGATGCTGTCGACGTACGCCTCGATGACGTGATCCCGCACCACCTGGCCGAATCGCAGCAGGCGATCTTCCTCGCCCAGGGCGAGCAGGTGTTTGAGCAGGCGCGACCGGTGGTGCGCAGCAAGCTCGCGCACCAGCACGGTGGAACGCGGCGCGCCTTGCGCAGCTTCCGTTTTGTCGATGTCGTCCTGAGTGACGACGCCGATGGCCTTGCTCAGTTCGAGCGGGTTCACGACACGATTCCTGTTCTGATCGCCCCTTTCAATGGAAGGCAGCGAAGTGATGAATCGGAGGTGCGGATGGCGCCTCCGGGGCACTCAATCGGGTGCAACTGAGTGTTGTGCAATGCACCATGCTATTGTAGTGCAATCAGGGTTTCCCCGTAAGTCTGGCGTCAGCCTTTCCGCGGGATTTCGCGGCAAATCATTGATTTAGCGCAGCCGGGCGCAGCTTCCGCGGTTGTGGCGTGCTAACAACGTCGATGCTGCGTCGCGCAAAAAGCGCGCAGCGCAGCGCTTTCGCAAGTGCTTTGTCCGTGGCGCCACCGTCCCGGCCGCCATCCCGCCTGCAACGCCGCTCAACAATAGCCGTGCGAAGATGCACCATCAAGCCGCCCCAGCCTCCTGATTTTCCATGACGCCCTCGCGCATTCTTGTGATCTACGCGCATCCCGCGCCGCGCCGTTCACGTGCCAACAAGCCATTGGCGCGTGCGTTGGCTAACCTGCCCGGCGTGGCCATGCACGACCTGTACTGGCATTACCCCGATTTCGACATCGACGTGCGTCTGGAGCAGGAAGCGGTGGAAGCGGCGGAACTGGTCGTCTTCCAGTTTCCGGTGCAGTGGTACGCCACGCCGTCGCTGCTCAAGGAGTGGATCGACGTGGTGCTGGAGATGGGCTGGGCCTACGGGCCGGGCGGCACCGCCTTGCGCGGCAAGCACCTGATGGTGCTTGCCACGACGGGCGGCCGCGCGCATTCCTACAACCCGGACGGCGTTCACGGCCACACGTTCGACATGTTCCTGCTGCCGCTGCAGCAGACGGCTGCGCTGTGCGGCATGCAGTGGCAGCCGCCACATGTGCTGCACGACGCCGACGACGCGTCCCCCGAGGCCATCACCGCCCATATCGCGCAGGTCAAAGCTGCGCTGCAGCCCTGGCTCCCGACCGACGCCGACTCCGTCGCCTGACGTTTCCGATCTTTTCCTTGCCCATGCAATCGCACGATCTGCTCGTTAATTTCGTCATCTACCTGGCAGCGGCCGTGGCGGCAGTGCCGCTGGCGCGTCGGCTGGGGCTGGGCTCCGTGCTCGGGTATCTGCTGGCCGGGGTGATCGTGGGGCCGTGGGGCTTGCGGCTCATCACCAATGTGCAGTCGATTCTGGATTTCTCCGAATTCGGCGTCGTGCTGATGATGTTTGTGATCGGCCTGGAACTGGAGCCGGCGCGGCTGTGGTCGCTACGGCGGAGCATCTTCGGATACGGCGGGCTGCAGCTCCTCGTGTGTGCGCTGGCCGTCGGGCTGGCGGTCATGGCGGTGGGCCACCCCTGGCGGGCGGCCGTGGTGGCGGGGCTTGGGCTGGCGCTGTCGTCGACGGCCATCGCGCTGGCGACGCTGACCGAGCGTAATTTGATGCGCACGCCGGCCGGGACGGCGAGTTTCGGCATTCTGCTGTTCCAGGACATTGCGGCCATCCCGATGATCGCGCTGCTGCCGCTGCTGGCGACGGATGCCAGCGATGCATCCGGTGGCCATAGCTGGGTGGCGGCGGCCAAGGCGGTGGGCGTGGTGGCGGCCGTGATCTTCGGTGGTCGCACGGTGCTGCGCCCCGTGCTGCGCGCCATTGCCCGCACCAACATGCGGGAGATGTTCACCTCGTTCTCGCTGTTGCTGGTGGTGGGCATTGCCTTGCTGATGCACAGCGTCGGTTTGTCGATGGCGCTGGGTGCATTCATTGCCGGCGTGCTGCTGGCCGATTCCGAATACCGTCATGCGCTCGAAACCGACATCGAGCCGTTCAAGGGCCTGCTGCTCGGTCTGTTCTTCCTGGCCGTGGGCATGTCGATCGACTTTGGCGTGCTGATGCGCCAGCCGTGGGCCGTGATCGGGCTGGTTGCGGTGTTCCTGGCGGTCAAGATTGGCGCGCTGCGCCTGCTCGCCAACCGCTTTGGCATTGCGCGTGGGCAGGCGTGGCTCTTTGCCTTCCTGCTCTCGCAAGGCGGTGAATTTGCATTCGTGGTATTTGGCCCCGGCGTGGCCGGTAACGTGCTCGGGGCGGAGACGGCCGCTGCGCTCAACCTCGTGGTCGCGCTGTCGATGGCGGCCACCCCATTGCTCCTGCTCTTGCACGACAAGGTGCTGGTGCCACGCCTAATGGATGGCAAGAAACGCGCGCCCGACACCATCGATCCGCAGGACAACCAGGTCATCATCGCCGGCTTCGGCCGGTTCGGGCAGATCGTCGGCCGCATGCTCTACAGCCAAGGCTATAGCGCCACCGTGCTCGATCACGACCCCGACCAGATCGACATGCTGCGCCGCTTCGGCTTCAAGGTCTTCTATGGAGACGCCACGCGCATGGATCTGCTGGAAACTGCCGGCGCCGACAAGGCCAGCATGATGGTCGTCGCCATCGACGACATGGAAACCAACCTGGAGGTGGTCGACCGGGTGCGCGAGCGCTTCCCGCACCTGAAGCTGTACGTGCGGGCGCGCAACGTGTCGCACGTCTACCAGTTGCGCGACCGGGGCGTGGAGGTCATCGAACGTGAAATGTTCGAAGGCTCGCTCATGCTGAGCCGCCGCGTACTGGAGGGGCTGGGGAAGGAGCCTTACGAAGCGCACCGCATCGCCCAGACGTTCCGCCGCCACACGCTCAATTCAATGGAGCAGGTCTACCCGGTCTACCGCGATCAGAAGAAGCTGGTGTCGCTCGCGCAGCAGGGGCGCGACGAACTCGCCGAAATGTTCCAGCGCGACCGCACCCAGCGCAAGCGCCTGCGCGAATCCGCCATGCCGTGGGGTGAGGGCGACCTCCATAGCGACGTGGAAGGCACACAGCCCGATAGCGATCTCGCCAACGAAGTCGACGGTGGCGACGCGGACACGCCGATCGATTGTCCCGCGCGCGCAGGCCTGCGCCGAGACGGCTGACCTCAGCCGCTGACCGCGAACAAAGAAAAAGGAGCGCTGTGCGGCGCTCCTCGGGGCAGGTCCAGGGTCCGGGCGGGCCTACACGGCCACGCTCACATTGCGACGCAGTTCGCAGGTGCTGAGCGAATCGGCCTCGCCGCGCAGCAGCAACTGCCCGTTGCCGACCAGTTCGCGGCAGCGCCAGAAGACGAACCAGTCGCTGGCGAGGAGTCCGTCGATGGCGCCCATGATGCTGCCGACCACGTCGCGGGCGCTGGCCCAGTCAGTGGGAACGTGCTCAAGGATCACTTCATCCACGGTGCCGTACGACACCGGCACCAGCGTGTTGCCCTTCCACAGCCGCGTGTCGGCGTTTTCGCGCACGGTCTGCTGCCATTCGTAGGCCAGGCGGCCGATGCGCAGCACCGACACCGGGGCGATGGTCGAAAACCGCCGCGCCAGCCGTGCGCCCGAATACATGCCGATGGTGGTCAACGGACCTTGGCCGTTGGGGGCCTCAAGTTCGCGCACATCCATGCCGACTTCATTGATGCGCTGGGGCGATTGGTGCAGATGGAACGCCACCCGGCGCAGCATGAGCTGGTCCGACGCGCTTTGGCCGTGCCAGATGGCGACTTCCGTGGTGGCATCGCGCAGGTCGGCGAGCGACGCAAGTGCGTCGCGCATCTCGGCGGCGAAGTCGATATTGCTGTTGGGCGCCACGCGCTGCCAGAAGCCGGAGCGTGCCATGGCGACGCTATCGACGTCGACCAGCGGCCCGACGGCGAGATCGTCGCGCAGCACGACTACGGAATCGGGGCGGCCAGCCTGTGCGAGCGCCTGTTTGAGCGTGGCGCCGGCAACATCGCCGTTGACGACATGGATGTATTGCATGGCAGCAATTGTAGCGAGAGTGTCAGCGCCGCGCTTTCGTTTTACGCATCTCTATCAGTATTCCTTTGCGCGGTGTCATGTGCCTATCCGAAGGGGGGATAGCCCTCGGGCAATCCTCAGGCTGGCGTGAGAAAATCGCGGTTTTGTTGCAGACCATAACTAAGAACAGGTGAGGAAACATCCATGAGAGCCCCGTTGTTGCCCAAGGGTTTGCGCCCTGCCGTGCTCGCCGTCGTTGCACTGGTCGGTGCGCTGGCTGCCGGCCACGCTGCCGCCGTGCCGCCGGCTGAAATCTACAAGCGCGCCCAGCAGGAAAAACCCGCGCTGATCGACACCATGAAGACGCTGGTTTCGATCGAATCGGGCAGCAAGGACATCGAAGGCCTGGACAAGATTGCCGGCGTGATCGCCGAGCGCCTGCGCGGCATGGGCGGCGACGTCAAGCTGATCGACCCCAGCGACCATGCCTACCGCATGGCCGACACGCCCGAAAAGATCGGCAAGATGGTGCTGGCGCGCTTCAAGGGTGAGGGCAAGCGCAACATCATGCTGATCGCGCACATGGACACCGTCTACCTGAAGGGCATGCTCGCGCAGCAGCCGTTCCGCATCGACGGCGACCGCGCCTACGGTCTGGGCATTGCCGACGACAAGAACGGCGTGGCGGTCATCCTGCACACGGTGTCGATCCTGCAGGCCGTCAATTTCAAGCAATACGGCACGCTCACGGTGCTGATCAACGGCGATGAAGAAATCAGCTCGCCCGGCGCGCGGGCCATGCAGGCCAAGCTGGGCGCCGAGCAGGACGCCGTGTTTTCGTGCGAAGGCACGCGCGTGACGTCGGACAAGCTGTCGCTGGCCACCAGCGGCATCGGCGCGATCCTGCTTGATGTAAAGGGCAAGGCTTCGCACGCGGGCGGCGCACCGGAGCAAGGCCGCAACGCGCTGTACGAACTGTCGCACCAGGTGCTCCAGATGCGCGATCTGTCCAAGCCCGAAACCGGCCTGAAAGTGAACTGGACGGTGGCACAAGCGGGCACCAACCGCAACGTGATCCCGGCCGTCGCCACCGCGCAGGCCGATGTGCGTCTGCTGCGCGCCGCCGATGCCGACAAGCTGGAAGAGACCGTCAACGAACGCATCAAGAACAAGCTGATCCCGGATACGCAGGTCACGGCCAAGTTCGAGCGCCGCCGCCCGCCGCTGGAAGCGACGCCGGCGTCGCGCGCGTTGGCCGAGCACGCCCAGAAGATCTACGGCGAACTCGGCAAGACGCTGGAGATTGACGACAAGGCCGAAGGCGGCGGCACCGATGCCGCGTTTGCCGCGTCCAAGACCAAGGCGCCTGTGATCGAGCGCTTTGGGCTGGCGAGCTTCGGCGCGCACTCGAACGACGCCGAATACGTCGACTTGAACTCCATCGTGCCGCGCCTGTACCTGCTGACGCGCATGGTCATGGACGTGTCGCGCGATCGCGTCGGCCTGACCAAATAACTGCACTGCAACGCGGCGCGTAAGCCTTACACGCGCCGCAGCACATCTCGTGCGCGAAGCCGCTGTCCTGCGGCTTCCCACCGCCCGGGTGCCGGGTATTCCGCTTGCTTTCCCCTGACGCATGTCCCCAGCTACGGCCCGCCCGGCCGGTGGAGCGTGCGTCATGTCAGAACATCCCTCCGCAGCATCGAGCGACCCTTCCCAGGCAACGGATGGATCACCCGCCCGCCCCAGCCGGCGTGGCTTTTTGCAGAGCGCGGCCGCTGCGGCGTCGGCGCTTGCGTTGCCGCACGAGTCGGCGGGCGCGCGCACTGATGCGTCGGCCCCGGCACGTCCTGCGGCGTTGGCACCGGCGCGGCCCGTGTCCCTCAATATCAACGGCAAGCCGTATGCGTTGTCACTAGAGCCGCGTGTCACATTGCTCGATGCGCTGCGCGAGGTGCTCGGCCTGACCGGCACCAAGAAAGGCTGCGACCGCGGTCAGTGCGGCGCGTGCACTGTCCTCGTGAATGGTCGGCGCATTAACAGCTGCCTGACCCTGGCGATCATGCACGAGGGCGAGGCCATCACCACCGTTGAAGGGTTGGCGCATGCGCATGAAGGCGTGGTTGACCGCGCGGCGCTGCATCCGGTGCAGGCGGCCTTTCTTGAACACGACGCGTTCCAGTGCGGCTATTGCACGCCGGGGCAAATTTGCTCGGCTGTCGCCGTGTTGGAAGAGGCGCGCCGCGGCATGCCGAGCGCCGTCACGTCGCCCGCGGCGCTCGGCAATGACGGCGCCGTTGCGCTGACCGAAGACGAAATACGCGAGCGTATGAGCGGCAACCTCTGCCGCTGCGGCGCGTACCCCAACATCGTGGCGGCGATTCGCGTGGTGGCTGCCAAGTCGGGCAACGTTGCCTGAGGAGCCGTCATGCAATCGATTGCTTATGACCGTGCATCTTCCGTCGAGGCCGCCGTGCGCCTGGGCAACGAGCCGGGCGCGCGCTATATCGGCGGGGGGACGAATCTGCTGGACCTGATGAAGGGCGGCGTCGAGCAACCGCAGCGGCTGGTGGACGTGAGCCGCCTGCCGCTGGCGCAGATTCGCGCGTTGCCCGACGGTGGACTTCGCCTGGGCGCGATGGCGCGCAATGCCGACACGGCGGCACATCCGCTGGTGCGCTCGCGCTATCCGCTCCTGAGCGAGGCGATTGTGTCGGGTGCGTCGGGGCAGCTGCGCAACATGGCCACCAACGGCGGCAACCTGATGCAGCGCACGCGTTGCCATTACTTCTACGACACGGCGTACCCGGCGTGCAACAAGCGGCAGCCCGGTTCCGGCTGTGCCGCGCGCGAGGGCTTCAATCGCATGCACGCCATCCTCGGCACCAGCGAGGCCTGCGTGGCGACGCATCCGTCCGACATGGCTGTTGCCTTGGCCGCGCTCGACGCCACGGTGGTGGTGCACGGCGCGCGCGGTGAGCGGCGTATCCCGATCGACGCGTTCCATCGGCTGCCGGAAGCGCACCCCGAAATCGACACGACACTCGGGCCCGGCGAGTTGATCGTCGCCATCGATCTGCCGCCGCCCGTGTTCGGCCCTCACGTGCATTACCTGAAGGTGCGCGACCGTGCCAGTTATGCGTTTGCGCTGGTGTCGGTGGCTGCGGCGCTGGCGTTGCAAGCGGATGGGCGGACGATCCGGGAGGCGCGCATCGCGCTGGGCGGCGTCGCGCACAAGCCGTGGCGTGCGCATGCGGCCGAGCAGATGCTGGCGGGGCAGGTGCTGGACGCGCAGTTGTTTGCCCAGGCCGGCGCGTTGGCCGTGCAGGGCGCACAGCCATTGCGCGACAACGGTTTCAAGGTGCCGCTCACACAGCGTGCAGTGGCGCGCGCGCTAACCGTGGCTTCCGACCCGACTGGAGGTGTGGCATGAGCAACGTCGGCCAACCGCTCGACCGCACTGACGGTCTGCTTAAAGTCACGGGCCAGGCGCGCTACTCCGCCGAGTTCCAGGTGCCGCGTCTGGTACATGCGGTGCTGGTGCAAAGCACGGTACCCGCCGGCCGAATCACCCGTATCGATACGCACGTCGCGCAGGCCATGCCCGGCGTGCTGCTGGTGATGACGCACGAGAACGCCCCGCGCCTGCCCAACGGCGGCAAGCCCGCGCTGGAACCACCGGCCGGACGCGTGCTCTCGTTGCTGCAGGACGATCAGGTGCATTACAACGGCCAGCCCGTCGCGCTGGTGGTGGGCGACACGCTGGAACATGCGCAGGCCGCAGCGCGCATGGTGCGCGTAGAGGTTGCGCAGCAGGCGGCGCGGCTCGATTTCGAAACCGCCCGCGCCGATGCCCACTCGCCCGGCAAGGTGCAGGGGCAGTCGGCCGATACCATGCGCGGCGATTTGGCCGCCGGCATGGCGCAAGCGGCGCAGCGCATCGAGGCCGTCTACGGTACGCCGATGGAAACGCACAACCCGATGGAGCCGCACGCGACCATCGCGGTGTGGGAGGGCGATTCGCTCACGTTGTACGACAGCACGCAGTACGTCTCGGGCGTGCGCCGCACCGTCGCCAAGACGCTTGGCCTGTCGCCTGACAAGCTCCGTGTGGTGTGCCCGTTCGTGGGCGGCGGGTTCGGCTGCAAGGGCTCGGTGTGGTCGCATGTGGTGCTGGCGGCGATGGCCGCGCGCCAGGCCGGGCGGCCCGTCAAGCTGGTCCTGGAGCGGCCGCAGATGTTCGGCCCGGTTGGCGGCCGCCCGCGCACCGAGCAGCGCATCGCCTTGGGCGCCGGCCCCGATGGCCGCTTCACCGCCATCTCTCACGACTCGCTGACCACCACGTCGATGATTGAAGACTGGACCGAGCCCTGCGCCGTCGTGACCCGCATGCTCTACGACACGCCCCACCAGCGGACGACGCATCGGCTCGCGCGCCTCAACATCGGCACGCCGACGTTCATGCGGGCGCCCGGCGAAGCCACCGGTACGTTCGCACTGGAAGTGGCGCTGGATGAGATGGCCTACGCGCTCGGTATCGACCCGGTGGAGCTGCGTCTGCGCAACGATGCGGTACAGGACCCGGAAAAACGCCTCCCGTGGTCGAGCAAATCGCTGGCGGCGTGTTATCGCGCCGGCGCCGAGCGCTTTGGCTGGGCACGTCGCAATCCCCAACCGGGCAGCATGCGCCAGGGCAATACACGTGTCGGGTGGGGCATGGCCACGGCCACGTACCCCGCAAACCGCAGTGCCGCGGCCGCCACCGCGCGCTACCTGCCGGACGGCACGGTGCAGGTCGAATCGGGCTCGCAGGATCTGGGCACCGGCACCTACACGGTGATGACGCAGGTAGCGGCGGATGCCATGGGCGTGTCGGTCGACCGCGTGCAATTCAGCTTGGGCGACACGCGCATGCCCGAGGCGCCGGTGTCGGGCGGATCGCAGAGCGCGGCCAGCGTCTCGCCCGCCGTGCAGGCCGCGGGCACGCAGGCGCGCGATGCGTTGATTGCCGCAGCCGTTGCCGATGCCAACTCGCCGCTGCACGGGCTCGCTGCAGAGGAGGTCACCGTGGCCGACGGCTTCCTGAGCGCCCGCAGCGGTGCCCGCGAGCCCGTGGCTGCCGTGGTCGCCCGCTACGGCCGTCCCATCGAGGTGACCGCCAAGGTGCAGCCGGGCGAAGAAAAGCAGAAGTTCTCAATGCACTCGTTCGGTGCGGTGTTTGTCGAGGTGCATGTCGATGCGGATCTGGGCGTGGTCCGCGTCTCGCGCATCGTCGGCAGCTACGGCGTGGGGCGGTTGCTCAATGCCAAGACCGGCCGCAGCCAGCTCATGGGCGGCATCGTCTGGGGCATGGGCATGGCGCTGTTCGAAGAGAGTCTGCTGGACCCGCGTTACGGTCGCATCGTCAACAACAACCTGGCGGAGTACCACGTGCCCGTCAACGCCGATGTGCCCGACATCGACATCCTCGTGCTCGATGAGGCGGACCCGCACATCAACCCGCTCGGCGCCAAGGGCATCGGCGAGATCGGTATCACGGGCGTGCCGGCAGCCATCGCCAATGCCGTCTATCACGCCACCGGCCGGCGCGTGCGCGAATTGCCGATTACGCTCGAAAAGCTCATCTGAGCATATGAAAAAGCCCCGCTGGCGCATCACCAGCGGGGCCAGAGTGGGCAAAGAGGCGGAAAACGGAGGATGCCTGGAGACCGGCCCGTAACTGCTCATTGCGCGGCGAACGCGGCGAATGCCGCTAGGCGCATCAATTCGGAACCGGATACCCGTAGACTGTACCGCCGGCTTCGCGGGAGCGGCCGGCCGGGTCGCTGCGCATGCCGTCCGAATACGGATCGAAGCGGCCGCTGCGCGCGCCCTCGGTATACGTGTCGAAGCGTCCGGTGCGGGCACCGTCGCTATAGACGTCGAACCGTTCGGCGCGTGCATCCTGCCCGAACACTTCCACGCGGGTGGCCTGCGCCCAAGCGCTGCCCGCCGCGAGGGCCCCAACCGCCAGCATGGCGGCCAACCCCATCTGCTTGAGTCGCATGGCGAACTCCTTCTTCAACTGATTTTCGGTGCTGTTTTAGGCGTGGTCATTTGCTGTCTTGCCACGGTCTACAGCCTAGGTCAGGGGGCATACCGTATCCACGGTGGTGCGACGAACGGTTCGTTGTCGGCGCCGAAATGATGCAAGTCAGCGCGAACGGCGTTCAAAGGCGCGCCAATGGCGTAGCGCCTCCGGTCATTCCCCAACCTTTTTGTCTAATCAAGAGATCGCCTGAAAGCCTGTGCTCGGCTTTGATGCACCACAGCAGGGCATCTCCAGCCCGCAAGCCTTGCTATAGGCCGATTTGGTGCAGTGCATTAAGAGCGATGCGCGCTTACCACACTTGGTAGAACGATTCCGTGAATTGCTTTGCCGCGCATATGGGCTTTTGTTAAATTTGCGCGGCACTTCCGACACGGAAGTAAGGAAACGGAGGAGCCCAACCTCATGCACACGGGGTCGGGCGGTTTGAGACAACTCTTTTATTACGAGCCCACATGAAAAAGTCTGCCATTCTGGTTGCAGTTGGCGCCCTGTTCGCAGGTTCTGCCTACGCCCAATCGAGCGTGACGCTGTACGGTATTGTCGATACCAGCATTCACTACATCAACAACGCCAACCAAGCTGGCAACAGCGTGACCCAGATGGAAAGCGGCGCTGTGTCGAACAGCCGCTGGGGCCTGAAGGGCTCGGAAGACCTGGGCGGCGGCACCAAGGCTCTGTTCGTGCTGGAAAGCGGCTTCAACTCGGCCACCGGCAAGATGAGCAGCGCTGGTACGTTGTTCAACCGTCAGTCGTTCGTGGGTCTGTCGAACAAGGACCTGGGCACCATCACCCTGGGCCGTCAATACAACTTCGGCTTCACGACGGGCGGCAACTTCGACCCGCTGGGCGTGGGTAACTACGACGGCAACTCGTGGATGTACTACGGCCTGACCGGTCTGCGTGAATCGAACATGCTGAAGTACGAAGGCAAGTGGAACGGCCTGTCGGTCGGCCTGGCCTACGGCTTTGGCGAAGTTCCGGGTGCAGCAAGCCAGAACTCGTACGTTGGCGGCACGGTGGCCTATGAATTCGGCCCGGCCTACATCGGCGCATTCGCACAGCAGCACAAGGATATTGCTGGCAACAAGCAAACCGTTTGGGGTATCGGTGGTAACTACACCATCGCTGCAGCCAAGCTGTTCGCAGGCTACATCGACAGCAGCGACGCCACGGGTTGCGTGAACAGCTCGGCAAACTGCGTCGGCGGCAGCGCCTTCGGCCTGAACATCTACGGCAACGCCACCTCGGGCGCTGGCCTGACCCCGGGCGCCACGAAGCGTCGTGACCACGTCGGCATCCTGGGCGTGACGTACAACATCACCCCGGCCCTGGCTCTGACGGGCGCGTTCTACTACGACAGCATCAAGAACGCTGCTCTGACCGCCGGCAACGACGGCAAGCGCTACACCGGTGTGCTGCTGGCCGAGTACGCCCTGTCCAAGCGCACGCAAGTGTATGGCACGGTCGACTACAACAAGGTCAAGGACGCAGCTCTGCCGGAACTGTCGGGTGGCGGCAACGCAACCGGCGTTGGCAAGTCGAACCAGACGAGCGTTGGCGTGGGTATCCGCCACATCTTCTAATCGACGCTGTCACTCGATTGGGAACGGAAAAGGCGCCTTCGGGCGCCTTTTCTTTTGCCTGCCGTCTTTGTACGTCGCCGGGGCGAGCTTGCCTGAGCATCGGCCTACAATGTTTCTTTCCGTTTCTTTCCTCCGACATTGCGCCATGACTTTCGCACGTACTGCCCGCCGTCGTCTGATTGCTTTCGCTGCGCTACTGTGCGCCGGTCTGCCGTTGCTTGCTGCTGCGCCGGTGCAAGCGCAGGACTATCCGGCCAAGCCGATCCGCATCATCGTCGCGTACCCGACCGGCGGCATTTCCGACAACGTGGCGCGTGCGCTCGGTGAAAAGCTGTCGGCGCAACTGGGCCAGCCGGTGGTGGTGGAAAACCGGGCCGGTGCCGGCGGCAGCATCGGCATGGACGCCGTAGCCAAGGCGGCTCCGGATGGCTACACGCTGGGCTTTTCGTCGGTGAGCCCGCTGACGCTCAATCCGCATTTCGGCAAGCTGCCGTACGACCCGCAGAAAGACATCGCGCCCGTGGCCAACGTCATGTACGCACCGATGATCCTGCTGGGCACGCCGTCGTTCACCGGCAAGAGCTTTGCCGACATGCTGAGCCAGTCGCGGGCCAAGCCAGGTTCGATCCGCTGGTCGACATCGGGCCTCGGTACGGTCGGGCATCTGGCGCTGGAGCAGATCAAGTCGCAGGCGCGTGTGGATATCACGCTCATCCCGTACAAGGGCGGTGGCCAGCAACTGACCGATGCGTTGGGCGGCCAGGTTGAAGTCATGTCGACCAACGTTGGCCCGACCCTGATGCAACACATCACGAGCGGCAAGCTGCGCCCGCTCGCGGTGGGTGCGCCGCACCGGCTCGATGCGCTGCCCAATGTGCCGACCTTCACCGAGCTGGGTTATGCCAAGGCGAATATGGCGTCGACCTTTGGCGTGTTTGCGCCGGCCAAGACGCCGGCCCCCGTGATTGCCCGGTTGAATGCAGAGATCAACAAGGCGCTGGCTGCGCCCGATCTGCGCGAACGTCTTACGCAGGCCGCCGTGGTGCCGGCCGGCGGCACCGCCGAGCAATTTGCCGCGGCCATCCGCGCGGAATACGACAGCAACGGCCGCATCGTGCGCGCCGCCGGCATCAAGGAGCAGTGAGCCGGCTTACGCCGTAAACCGGTACCCCACGCCGACTTCGGTCAGCAGGTGTTCGGGCCGCGCCGGATCGCGTTCCAACTTGTGGCGCAGATGGCCCATGTAGATGCGCAGGTAGTGGCTGCTGTCGGAATGCGCCGGGCCCCAGACTTCGCGCAGCAGCTCGCGGTGCGTCATCACGGTGCCGCGGCGGCCGAGCAGCACCGCCAGCAGCCGGTATTCGATGGGGGTGAGATGCACCGCCTCGCCGTTGCGGCTGACCAGGCGGCGCGCCAGGTCGACTTCCACCTCGCCGAAGCGGATCACGCTGCCGCCGTCTTCGCCGCGCTTGGCATGTCGCCGCAACAGCACGCGCAGCCGCGCAACCAGTTCGCCCACGCCAAACGGTTTGGTCAGGTAATCATCCGCGCCCGCATCGAGCGCTTCGATCTTGTCGCGCTCATCCACGCGGGCCGAAAGCACGAGCACCGGCACTTCCGTCCAGGTGCGCAACTCGCGAATCAGCTGCATGCCGTCGCCATCGGGCAAGCCGAGATCGAGAATCACCGCATCCGGCTGACGCGTGCCCGCTTCGATCAGGCCGCGCTCGACGCGGTCGGCTTCGTGGACTTCGCAGCCTTCCTCCTCCAGCGCGGCGCGCACGAAGCGTCGGATGTGCGGTTCGTCGTCGATGACGAGGACAGTGGGTGTGAATGTGAACGGCATGGCAGGCATTGTAGAGCGAGTGCCCATGAAAAACGGACCCCGCAGGGTCCGTTTTTCATGGGGCGAGGCTGCTTCGCTCAGGCCTTCTTTGCCCAAGCGCTGCACCAGCCCTTGTTGGCGACGTCCTTGCCGGCGAACAGCGGGCAGCCGCCTTGCGCAGCCGTACCGCCTTGGTACAGGGCACAGTTGCCGCAGTGCTGATCCGGCGTGTGCTTCGGGAACTTGGCCTTGTCGGCCTTGGTCGTGTCAGCCACGTAGCCCAGTGCCTTGGCTTGCGGATCGGTTTCCGCCACCATCGGTGCAGCCAGTGCCAGGTCCGACATCGACATGACGGCGCCCGCGGCGGCCACGATGGGGATGCTCTTCAGGAATTGACGACGATTGGACATGCTGATTCCTTTTGTGGGAGTGTGTTGTGTGGCGTCCCGTGCCGCCCGCGCAGTGCTCAGGCTCGCCCTAGGGGACAGCGGACGGCGTCGGCGCGCCGTTTACCCGCTTGTGCATTCTGGCACAGCAATCGGGCGGCGGCATCTGCGTCCGGTCAATGTTCCCCATACCTGAGGGCAGCAATCGCGGATGTTCGTGGCCTTCGATCGGCGCCGTGCCATGCCGCGCAGGTACCCACATGCACCGTGCGATCGGGACGTGCCGACGTCAGCGCGGGGCGCCGCCCCCCCCAAATGGCTGGCCGACCCCGGTGGCAATTTGCCGCACGCGCGTGCGTACTTACTTCAGCAGACCCTGCAATGCGTTTAAGAATGCGTCGCATTCATCGTCGGTGCCGACGGTGATGCGCAGATGCTGGTCGATGCGTGCGAGCTTGAAGTGGCGCACGAAGATGGCTTGCTCCTTCAGGCGCGCCGCGAGCGTAGCCGCATCGTGGACCGGATGCCGGGCGAAGACAAAGTTCGCCATCGACGGCACGACTTCGAACCCCAGCGCCTGCAGCGCTTGCGTCAGTCGCACGCGGCTTGCCACCACGCGAGCGCACGTGGTGCGGAAGTACGCATCGTCTTCGTAAGCCGCTTGGGCGGCCGCCTGCGCAAGGCGGTCCAGCGGATACGAATTGAAGCTGTCTTTCACGCGGTTGAGCGCTTCGATCAGCGCCGCGTGCCCGAACGCGAAGCCGATCCGCATGCCGGCCAGCGAGCGCGACTTCGACGTCGTGTGCACGACCAGCAGGTTGGGATAGCGGTCGATGAGCGCAATGGCGGACTCCGCGCCGAAATCCACATAAGCCTCATCGACCACTACGACCGACGACGGGTTCGCGGCGACGATCCGCTCGATCTCCGCCAGCGGCAGCGCGTGGCCGGTCGGAGCGTTCGGGTTCGGGAACAGCACGCCGCCTGCGTCGTCAAGATAGTCGTCGGCGCGGATGGTGAAATCGTCTGCCAGCGGCACCACTTCGTGCTGCACGCCGTACAGCCGCGCGTAGGTCGGATAGAAGCTGTATGAGATGTCGGGAAAGCGCAGCGGCTTGTCGTGCTTGAGCAGCGCCTGAAAGACGTGCGCCAGCACTTCGTCCGACCCGTTGCCGGCAAAAACCTGTTCCGGCCGGAGGCCGACATGCGCGGCGACCGTCTCGCGCAGCCGGCGCGAGAGCGGATCGGGATAACGGCGCAGGCTGTCGCCCGTCTCGCCCAGTTCTGCAGAGATTGCCGCCACCACGCGCGGCGACGGCGGGTACGGGTTCTCGTTGGTGTTCAGCTTGATGGGCCGCGCGATGTCCGGCTGCTCCCCCGGGGCGTAGGGCACAAGTTGCGCAACGATCTCGCTCCAATAACGGCTCACGGTTCGAATCCTGATGGGTGGTGATTTTCAGTGTGCCCGCAGCGCGATCGAGGAATCAAAAATGCAGGGGGACTGGACACGGTTCGGAAACAGGCAAACAGCACGTTCCGGCAGAAGCGCGGTTCTGACGGGGGAAACCGTACAAGTTTGGGCCAATCTTTGATGTTTGGCGCGCCCGGCTGGGATCGAACCAGCAACCCCTGCCTTCGGAGGGCAGTACTCTATCCATTGAGCTACGGGCGCATATCGGCGCAGAACGCACCGAAAAGGAAGCCCTGCAGGATAGCGCATTTGGGCGCAAGCGTCCATCGCAGCCCTGTGAACCCCTGGGTATGAGGCCTGCTGCTGCAACGTTTCGTTGGGTTTTTGACGCAGGTCGAAAAGCGGCGCCTAGGGCTGTCCCGCGTGTCAAAGGCCAAAGCATTGCGGATATAATCGCGCGTTATTTGCCAGAAGAAAGACGGGGACAGGTCTGTCTGGGCCGACGCGGCGATTGCATCGCCATGGTCTTCCTGCCCTCATCGCGATCGAATGCGGCCCCCACGCTCTGCCGGCGATGCTCGTGACCTTGCCGGCGGCGCTCCGAGGGCTCCAAGAGCGGTTCCACCATCCTGAGAGTTGAGCATGAGCGACGCGCAACACGACGAACACGAGCCTCTGATCAAGACCCCCAAGCAGCTGATCATCGCGGTCATCGCCGCCTTTGCCGTTCCCATCCTCATCATCATCCTGCTGGCCAATTACGTTGGCCTGGGCGCCCGGGAAGGCGCAGGCGGTTCCGGCATGTCGGAAGAGGCCGTCAACGATCGCATCAAGCCCGTTGCACAACTCGAACTGAAAGACCCGAACGCACCGCGCGTCTACAAGACGGGCGAGCAGCTCTACAAGGAAGTCTGCGCGACCTGCCACGCAGCAGGCGTGGCCGGGGCGCCGAAGTTTGGCGATGCGGCAAGCTGGGGCCCGCGCCTGTCGCAGGGCCTGGATGGCCTGACGAAGGTGGCGCTGGCGGGCAAGGGCGGTATGCCGGCGCGTGGTGGCACGTCGCCGGATGACGTGAGCGATTACGAAATCGAGCGGGCCATCGTCTATATGGCCAACTCCGCGGGGGGCAAGCTGCAGGAACCGGCCGCCCCGGCCGGCGCGGGCGCAGCACCGGCTCAAGCGGCTGCACCGGAAGCATCGGCTCCGGCGGCAGCACAGGCTCCGGCCGCTGCTGCGCCGGCACCGGCAGCAGCACCGGTCGCGTCGGCTGCAGCCGCCGCACCGCAAGCCTCGGCGGGCGAAGTTGGCAAGAAGGTCTACGAGTCGACTTGCCAGATGTGCCACGCCGCCGGTGTGGCTGGCGCGCCGAAGTTTGGCGACAAGGCCGCCTGGGCGCCGCGGATTGCCCAAGGCAAGGCCAAGTTGTATGACTCGGCGCTGCACGGCAAGGGCGCGATGCCGCCCAAGGGCACCTACGCCGGCTCTGACGACGACGTGAAAGCCGCCGTCGACTACATGGCCGCTGCTGCCAAGTAAGCCGCTCTGCATTCCAGAAGAAGCCCGCCTCGAGCGGGCTTTTTCGTTGCCTGCCGCAGCACTGTCACGCGCGGGGCACGCCGTTTGCTACGCATTTTTTGATGTGCGGAGAACGATGCAGCCTTGCTGCTGCGCCGCGCATACGTCTGTGCAATGAGGCAAACGGAGGTTGCGATGCGAACGGAACGAACCACGCTGATCTACTGGGTGGCGGCTGCGCTGGCAATGGGTGGCTCGACAGCCATGGCGGCTGACAACTGGGTCAAGCTTGCTCCGCTGGCGAACAACAGCGGCTCGCTCTATCTGGACAAAGACTCCATCCAGCGCAACACGGATGGCACGGTGCGCGCCACCACGCGCGACGCCTATGACGCGCCGCGCAAGCTGTCGGACGGCAAGGCGTATCAATACGATACGCGTACGTCCGTCTACGACTGCAAGGAGGGGCGAATCCTGCCGGTCAGTGCGCTGATCCAGGACAGCCAGCACGGCACGGTGCTCACCAAGACCATCGACGGCCCGCGCTGGGAGGCCGTCGTGCCGCGCTCAGAGGGCGAGGCGATCCTGCATGCCGTCTGCGAGAAGTAATGCGCTGTGACGATGGCGCTATTGAGCGGCCCCTGCCGGCGCGAGGTCCACACGCAGCGTGCCATCGGCATCCATGCGCGTGGTGCCGCGCGCGGCGGCCTCGCGGTAGTGATACAGGTCGAAGCGCAGCGGCCCGCGTGTTGATGTATCGGTCACGAGAATGCGGCTGTTGGCGACCAGCACGTTGTACATCTTCAGGTCTCCGGACTGGATCCAGATGCGGCTCGCGGCGTCGGTTGGCGCCGGCGCACACATGGCGGGCGCGGGGCCGAACCCGAGCACCAGCCCGTCAGGCGTAACACGCGCCGTCTTCATCTGACCGACCAGGCGCGGCGGCGGGAAGACCGTGTATTGGTCCAGCACCATGTCGTTGCCATCCAGCTTGGCGCCGGTGCGATTGAGCGGCGCAAGCTGCGACAGCTCCAGCCCCATCCCTTTGAGCAGCGCCAGCGTCTGGATGCCCATCACGCGTGCCTCGGTGGGCGTGTAGACGAGATAGCGCGATTCCTTGAGCGCCAATGTGCCGCGCATGCCGAACGGCAGCCACACTCCGGGAAAATGATTGCGCAGCTTGAGCCCGCCGGAGACGTCGAGCACGCCGTCGCCGGGCGTGAGCGACAGCGCATTGAGCGAGCGCGGCGAATAGTCGAGCAGATACCGGTTGAAGAGCGCGTCGAGCGAATCCTTGGGCACCGTCACTTCACCGCCCAGGATGCGGATGTCGAACTGGCCCGGATCGTCCATGTCGACGGGCTGCCCTGGCTTGTGCGACACAAGTTGCGCGGTGAGCTGGTGTACGTGGAAGCCGATGTCGCCGGTGATGCGGAAATCCACATCGCGCATCTGCACGACGGGCGGCGCGGTGCCGGTGTCGCGCGCGACGGCGGGGCCGCTGGCATTGGGCGCGCCGGAGGACGGGTCGCAGCGCTGCGACCATTGCTGGCGCACCGCCGTCAGCTCCTTGCGTTGGGCGTTGGCCATCGGTGGCTCGGCGGCGCGGGCGAGGGCGCTGGCGAGCAGCCCGGCCAAGCCAAGCGTCACCAGCGCCAGGCGCAGCATCACGGCAGCGAGAGCGAAGGCGGGGGCGATCATGGCGCGGTCCTCTTGGCGAGTTGCAGGGCAGGCTTGCTGGTCTTGGCAATCGCAGTCGCCTTGGCGGCCTTGGCGGCGGCGAGCGTGTCGAACGACGGCATCAGCACGCGGATGCCGCCATCCGTCGAGAAGCGCAGCGACCCGGCCACCAGCTGATCGCGATAGCGGTACAGGTTGAACACAAAGGGCTTGGCCGGGTCGGCCACGACGATATCGATGCGCGCGTTCATCGGCATCGAGCGCATGAATCGGATGTCACCGCCGCGGAAGAGGATGTACGGGCGCTGTGCATCGGCGGCGTTCGCCAGCGGCGGCATCTGCGGGTTGCCATCGCCGATCTGCATGAGCAGCCCGTCGCGCGCGACGCGAATGGCGGAAAGCTTCAACTCCAGCGCGGGTGGCGGAAACAGCTTGGGCACCTGCATGACGATCTCGCTGCCAGTCAGCTGCACGGCAGGCGTCGATACCGGCAACAGATCGGCCAGTTCGATATGCGCCGCGCCCATCAGCGCGCCGGCGTCCTGCCCGCGCACCTTGACCACGTTGGGGCGAAACACGATGGTCTGCGGATCGCGCAACACCAGCGGGCCGCGCAGTTCGATCGGCACCCAGGTGCCGCGCCGGCGCATCTCGGCGCGCATGTCGAGCGTGCCGTCGTCAAGCGAGAAACTGAAGCCGCGCAACGGGGGGTCTTCGCCCGGCCCGCGCGCAAAGACCACGGTATTGAAGAGCGCGGCCATGCTTTCGGCCGTGACGCGCACCGAACCGCTCACCGGCTGCAGCGTGTACGACGACACATCGTCGAGCCACACCGGGTCGCCGGGCGCACGCGGCACCATGCGCAGCGCGAGCTGATCGACCAGGAAGCCCACGCCGCCATCGAAACGAAAATCGACATGACGCAGATACGAGATCGCATCGGGCTGGCCAGAATCGCGCAGCGTGGCGGGCCGCACCTCGCGCGTGGCGAGATTGCCCGACTGGAATGGCGCCCGCGCCTGGGCGCGTGCATCTTCCAGCTGCTTGGCTTTGTCGGCTTCGATGGCGCCGTGCCCGTCGCCCGCGGTGGCGCAGCTTTGCAGCAGCAGCGCCGCCACCACTGAGCCCGCAGCCCGAAGCCATGGAGCCCGCACTCGCGCACCGATGTTTTGGCCGTACCCGGCCCTAGATGGCGCCTTGGATTTTTGTCGCGGGGAGGAAAAAGACGGGAGGCTGTTTGAGCGCAGCGAGTTTGCCTCTCCTCCCTCCCCGTGACACAAATCCAAGGGGCAGTCGCCATCTCGGGCGCGCCTTTTCTTGCTTACCTTTCTTTGGCAAGACAAAGAAAGTAAGTCGGCCCCGGCAGGGGGCGAAACACGGGATGTGCCAACCGCATCCACAGACTGCCAGCGGCGCAGCCAATGCAACATGAAGTCCCACATCGACGGTCTCCTCGTCGTGAGAAACGCACCGGAAACGTTCCGGTCACCGACGCGGTCTGACGCCGCGCTCGTGTAGAATTTTTTGCATGCCTGCCCGCAAACCAACCGGCGACGCCGGTCCGCCTGCCACTCCGCCCGCCCGCGAGTTCACCATCGATGAACTGGCGCGCGCGGCTGAAACCACTGTCCGCAACGTCCGCTCGTATCAGGACCGCGGCCTGATCGATCCGCCCGAGCGGCGCGGCCGCGTGGGCATCTACACGCAGGCGCATCTGGGGCGGCTCAAGCTCATCAATCATCTGCTCGGGCGCGGCTACACGCTCTCCAACATCCAGGAGCTGCTCAAGGCCATCGTCGAGGGCCATGACCTGCGCTCCATCCTCGGGCTCGAATCCGCCATCGCGAGCCCCTGGTCCGATGAGTCGCCCAAGCACTACTCGCTCCTGGCGCTGGCCAAGCTGTTCGGCCGTGCCATGTCGCGTCAGGCGCTGGCGCGGGCCATCTCGCTCGGCCTGCTTGAACCCGATGGCCTGGGCTATCTGGCGCGCAGCCCGAAAGCACTGCTGGCCGGCGCACAGATGGCAAAAGCCGGTTTCCCGCTCGTCGAAGTGCTCGACATCATCGAGCGTGCCCGGCCGCATACGCAGGCGGTGGCCGACGATCTTGTCGCCATGGTCGTGCGCGAACTCGACAAGTACGGCAGCGACCTGCCGCCGGTCGAAGACGTGCCGCGTCTGGTCGACGTGATCTGGCGCATCCGTCCGCTGGCGCTGGTCGCGGTCGAGGCTGAGCTGATGCGTGCGCTCGAGACGGCCGCCAACAAATACCTGGGCGACCGCGTGGCGCAGGTCATCGAGCACATGCACGAACCGCCGGGCAGCGCGCCCGGGCCGGACAAAGGCTAGTGTCTCCAGCGCGCCCATGCGTGGGGCGCGCCTGATCTATTTCTAGTTTGATCCCGATATGACGGGTGCTGCAGGCGTTTTGAATGCCTGCTCAAGATCCGGCCGCGCCCGCCGTCGACAGCTTGCGGCGGATCGATGGCGACGGCGCTTCGCCGTTTGCAGCGGCGTACGCTTCAATTTCCGAGATCAGCTTGGGCAGGCGTTCCAGTGCGGCACGGTTGTCTTCATCCCAAGGGTGGAATGAGGGCCGGAAAAAGTCGAAGAATTCCGGGATGATCTTGCGCAGCGGCGCCGGGTGGATCCACAGGAAATGGAACGCCTTACCGAGGCCGAGGAATTTGTGCTTGACGGTGCGATCCGCAAAGATCAGCCGCAAGTGCACGTAGAACACCATCGCCCAGAAGGTAACGGTCGTCACCAACATCGTCAGCGTGCGCGTGAGATAGCGGCCCACGCCCGGCTTGATGGCCAGGTTCCATACGTCGTAGCTGACGGCCTTGTGCTCGGTCTCTTCCATGGCGTGCCACAGCCAGACCTGGCGATAGCCGGGTTCCGAATTGCGGCCCAGGCCATCTTCATGTGAAAGCACCTGACCGGCCAGCATGGCGGTGTAGTGCTCGAGCGCCACGGTCACGGCCAACTGGTGCGACTTGGGCGTGTATTTGCGCAGCACGTTCAGGAACTTGCCAATAAAGCGGTCGATCCGCGTGGCAGGCAGGCCGGCGCGATCGAGCAGGTCGTTGTACAGCACGTGCTCACGCGTGTGCATGGCCTCCTGCCCGATGAAGCCGGCCACGGCCTGCTTGAGCTCGGGGTCGGTCACCAGATGGCGGTAGTTGCGCACGCTGTCCATGAAGAAGCGCTCGCCGGTCGGGAAGAAGATCGACAGCGCGTTCAGGAAGTGGGTCACGTGCGGGCCTCGCTCGTGCCAGTTGCTGATGCGATCAGCCGGCAGGTGAGGATGCACGTCGCGACGGACTGGCATCATGGGCGGTTCTCCTGGAATGTGGTTTCTGAAAGGCGCGTCGATGCGCGCCCCTGATCGAGGAATGCACAGAGGTCGGTCCCCACGCGTACGGGGTCTTCCTCCATCGGGATATGGCCGAGCGCCGGGTACATACGCAGCGTGGCGCCGGGAATGCAGCGGGCGAATTCGCCGGCATGCGCGGGCGGGATCCACCGGTCGCGCTGGCCCCAGAGGATGAGCGTGGGCACTCGGATCGAGGCCAGCCCGCTGGTATCGACATCGTCAAAGCGGAACTTCGGCACCATCTTGCCGATGGCCTGTCGTGCGCCATCGGCATAGAAGAAATCGGCGTAGCGGCGCAGCGTGGGTTCGGACACGCGCGACGGGTCGCCATACACATCGCGCGTGGCGGCGCGGATGATCCCCTCGGGCAGCATCCACGGCGACGTCAACCGGACGCCAATGTGATTGAACAGATCGATGTAGATCGGCAGCTTCATCGGGAAGCCGGCCGAATCGATCAGCACGAGCTTCTCGACGCGGCCCGGGTGCCGCACGGCAAAGTCCCACGACACCATGCCGCCCAGCGAGTTGCCGATCAGCGTGAGTTTCGACAGGCCGAGCGTGTCGACAAACGCGTCGATGAAGTCGCGGTACAGCGGCAGTTCCATCGTGCGCGGGCGGCCCTGAGCGTCGCGCAGTGGGCCGGTGATGCCGAACGGCGGCAGGTCGAGCCGGATCACGCGATAGCGCCGCGTGAGTTGCGGCAGCACGCCATCCCACGTGTGCAGCGATGCGCCAAAGCCGTGGATCAGCAGCAACGTGCCGTCGGAATTGGCGGCACCTTCATCGGTGTAATGCACGCGCGTGCCCATCAGGGGCAGGTAGCGCGATTGCGGCTTGGCGTAGCGCGCGATCAGCACGTCGCGCCCGATGCTGCGCAGGCCGATGCGGCCGGGACGCAGCATCGCGCGGGCGACATTGAGCAGATTCGCGCGCGGGGGGCTGGCGAACAGTTCGCCGGTGGTAGCCGTGTCCATCGGCGCCTCCTACTTGGCGCGCACGGTGGCCGGCGCCGTATCTTCGCGCAGTGCCTTCTTGCGCGTGCGGCGGGCTTCGCGCACGACCAGCGCCTGATACGCGGCAGGCAGCACGCGGGCCATCACGTCTGCAGCGTGCGCGTCGGGGCCGATCAGCACGCGGCGCTTGTTCTTGCGCACGCCATCCAGAATCACCTGCGCGGCCTTCTCTGCCGAGGTGATGAAGAACTTCTCGAACTCCGCCTTGCCTTGCTGTTCGTCGCGCACCAGGAAGCCGTTCATGCTCGGCGAGACGCGGCTCGACTTGGCAATGTTGGTCTTGATGCCGCCCGGATGGACGCACGTGGCCGACACGCCGCAGTTCATCAGATCCAGTTCCTGGCGCAGCGCTTCGGTGTAGCCGCGCACGGCGTACTTGCTGGCGTTGTAGGCGCCCATGCCCGGCTGCGCGAAGATGCCGAAGATGCTCGACGTATTGATGATGTGGCCGTTGCCCGTTGCTTTGAGCAGCGGCAGGAACGCCTTGGTACCGTGCACGACGCCCCAGAAGTTGATGTTCATGATCCAGGCCAGCTCGTCGTCTTCCATGCCTTCGATCGTGCTCGACAGCGCCACGCCCGCGTTGTTGAAAATCAGGTTGACCTTGCCGTGCGCGGCGGCCGCTTCTTCGGCCCAGCGGTACACGGCGGCGCGGTCAGCTACGTCCACGGCGTGCGTGGTCACGCGGATGCGGTCGCCCTCGTGCGCGCGCACCAGTTGCAGTGTCTGCGCGAGCGCGGCTTCATTGCGATCGGCCAGCGCGAGGTGGCAGCCTTCGCGGGCCAACTGCAGCGCCAGCGATCGGCCCATGCCCGACGCGGCACCCGTGATGGCGGCAACCTGATTGTTGAATGACTTCATGGCGGGGTCTCCGTGTGGCTGACGCGCCTCAGGCGCGGTCGAGCGCTTCTTCGTTAGGGGTGTTCTGAGCGGCGGGCACCGTGCGGGCAGGTACGCGCAGCGGCACACCCTTCGGTACGGTCATCGGGCGCGTGCGGTAATCCGCCAGGCGGAAATGCGCGGTCGCGCGACGGAACTGCCACGTGAATCCCGGCCACAGCGTCGTGTTCTTGCCGGTCTTCGGATCGAGGTACCAGCTCACGCAGCCTCCCGCAGACCAGATCGCATTCGACAGCCGCTTCTGGATGCCGTCGTTGAAGCGGCGCTGCACATCCGGGCGCACGTCAATGGCGGCCACGTTGTGTGCGCGCATCGACTTCAGCGCATCGACGATGTACGCCACCTGCGACTCAATCATGAACACCATCGACGAGTGGCCGAGCCCCGTGTTCGGGCCCACCACCATGAAGAAATTGGGGAAACCCGACACGGTCGTGCCCAGGTACGCCTCCGCGCCGTGCTTGTCCCACGCATCGACAATGTCCACGCCCTGGCTGCCGAGCAGCACACCACGCGGGAACGGGTCCGTTGCGTGAAAGCCCGTGCCGAAGATCAGGCAATCGACTTCGCGCCGCGTGCCGTCGGTGGTGACGATGGCGTTGGGCTCCACGCGTGCGATGCCTGAGGTGATCACGTCGACGTTGTCGCGCGTGAGCGCCGGGTAATAGTCGTTCGAGATCAGGATGCGCTTGCAGCCGATGGTGTAGTTGGGCGTGACCTTCTCGCGCAGCACCGGGTCTGCAATGCGGCGCTTGATATGGCCGCGGGCCATGCGTTCCACTGTCTTCATTAACTTCGGATGGATCACGAAGCCGAGCACGCGCGATTCCAGCATCCAATAGATGCCCGTGCGCATCAGCTTTTGCGTGAACGGCAGGTGGCGGAACAGCCAATGCTCCGCGCGCGACACCTTGCGGTCGGGCTTGGGCAGGATCCACGGCGGCGTGCGCTGATACAGGTCGAGGCGGCCGACCTTCGGCGCAATCTGCGGCACGAACTGGATGGCCGACGCACCCGTGCCGATCACGGCGACGCGCTTGCCGCGCAGGTCGTAATCGTGTTCCCAGAGCTGCGAGTGGAAGGCCTTGCCCTGGAAGGTTTCGATGCCGGGAATGTTCGGCCAGGCCGGACGGCTCAGGCCGCCCATGCCGGAGATCAGCGTGCGGGCGCGGTAGCGGCGGCCGTCGGCCATCTCCAGGTTCCACACGCCTGCAGCATCGTCGAATGCTGCGCGCGCCAGTTCGTGATGGAAGCGCACATGCGGGCGCACGCCAAATTCATCGGTGCAGCGCTCCAGATACGCGCGGATTTCCGGCTGCGGCGAATACATGCGCGACCAGTTCGGATTGGGCGCGAACGAAAACGAATACAGGTGCGATTGCACATCGCACGCGCAGCCGGGGTAGTGGTTGTCGCGCCACGTGCCGCCTACCGAACCCGCTTTTTCGAAGACGAGGAAGTTATCGATGCCGTGCTGCTTGAGCTGGATCGCCATCCCCAGGCCGGCAAAACCCGTCCCGATGATGGCGGCATCAATCAGGGCGGGGGCGTCGGGGCTGTGCGAGGTCGGCGCAGAAGCGTCGGCACGCGGGAAATCGGTCCGTGCGTTCACGTGGTGTCTCCGTGGGCACCACTTGGGCGCCTCTTAATGTGACATTGATCGATGTCATCGTAGGAGGCTGCCTGGAGCGAGTCAATCGGCCGATTGGAATGGTTGATCTAAAAGCGATGCATCGACCGCTTGAAACGGTTTTCCCTTATGAATCCGTCACTTGCGTGCGGTGCACAACGTCCGCGACGGGCGATCCGAAGGCGCTGAGTAACCCGTTGATATGCGTCAAAAGCCGCATCGTGCGCGCGCCGGCAGCGCGGATGTCGTTCGCAGTGCCGTCATGCACGGCATGGCGGAACGCTTCGGCTACGGCGTCCACGCCCGGGTTATGCAACAGCGCGAGGGCACCACCGGTGCGATGGGCCCAACGGCGCAGCGCTGCACGGTCCATCGCGTCCAGCAGCGGCTGGAGGCGCTGGGCGTCATCGGCCAGCGAAGACAGGAAGACCTGCGCCAAGTCGACCGCGGCGGGGTCCGACCCGAGTGCGGCGCGCAAGTCGTCGAGCGAGATGGTGGGCGGTTGCTCCGCGGCCGCGCCGGCGCCTGCGGGAGCGTCAGCGCTCCACAGCGCTGACAGCGCTTCCTGCAGCGTGGCAAGCGTGGTCGGTTTCAGCAGGCTCGCGTCCATGCCCACGGCGCGGCAGCGCGCGTGCTCCTCGGACAGCGTTGTTGCCGTGATGGCGATGATAGGCAGACGAGGGCCGTCGCCTTCTTCCTGGCGGATATGCCGCGCGAGATCGAAGCCGTCCATGCGCGGCATGTGGCAATCGGTGAGCAACGCGTCGAAACGGTGTTCGTGCAGGCGCTCGAGCGCGACCACCCCATCTTCGGCCAGCGTTACGCGGTACCCCAGCAAGCGGAGTTGCTTTGCGATCAGTTCGCGGTTGATGGGATGGTCTTCTGCCACGAGGATGTGTGCACCCTGCGCGTCACACGGTGGTGCTGCGGCCGGCAGCGCATGTGTCGCGGCGCTGGTCGCCTGCACAAGGTCGGATGCGGGAAGCGCGCGCTCACACGCCCGCACAAACGCATGCCAGTTCAGCGGGTTGATGCTCAGGGTGTTGCCGGGTCCGGCATGACAGGGTTCCGTGGTGATGCGGACGGCGCGCGCATCTGAGTGTGCGGTCGCGCTCAAGAGAATGTCGGCGTCGGCCACGGGGCCTGCTTGCAGTCCGGCCGCGATCGCGAATTGCGCGAGGCTGTGTCGCACGGCCGGGTCGTCCACAACAATGGCAACGCTGCATCCCGCCAGTTGCGGTAACGCATACCGCGCCTCAAGCACTGGCACGGCCAGCCGCAGCGTGACGGCAGTGCCGTGCCCCGGGGCGCTTTCCATGACCAGTTCGCCGCCCATGAGGCCGGCAAGCTGACGAGAGATCGCCAGCCCGAGGCCGGTACCGCCGTAGCGGCGCGTGGTCGAGCGCTCCGCCTGCACAAACGGTGCGAACAGCGTGGCCTGAACCTCCGGCGAGATGCCGATGCCTGTATCGGAGACGCTGATGGCGAGATGCGCCGTATCGTCCGTTACGTGCGTGCATTTCGCCGAAAGCCGCACGCTGCCTGCATCGGTGAACTTGATGGCGTTGGAAAGCAGGTTGAACAGGATCTGCCGAAGACGAATGCCGTCGACCGAGACGCTGGCCCGCACCTCGGCGGCCACATCCACGTGCATGGCGAGCGCTTTTTCGTGCGCGCGGCTCGCCAACAGGCCGACCGTGCCGTCAAAGACCTCACGCAAGTCGGTGGCCGACGGTGAGATGTCCAGTCGGCCGGCCTCGACCTTTGCGTAGTCGAGGATGTCATCGAGGATATGCAGGAGGGCGCGCCCCGAATCCTGCACCAACGAGACCATCTGCTTCTGCTCGCCTTCGAGCTTGGTCTGCTGCAGCAGTTCGACCAGTCCCAGCACACCGTTCATGGGCGTGCGTATTTCGTGGCTCATCATGGCCAGGAAACGGTCCTTGGCATGCAGCGCCGATTCCGCTGCGTTCTTGGCCGCCTCCAACGCGTCGGCCTGCTCGCGCTCGGTGGTGACATCGCTCAGGTAGCCGTTCCAGACCGTGCGGCCGTCCGCCTCGCGGTGCGGAATCGAGCGTGCATGAAGCCAGCGCACCGAACCGTCGGGGCTGACGTGGCGGAATTGCAGGTCGAGTGGCGTCAACTCTCGCGCGGAGGCCAGCACGCTTTCCAGAACCCGCTGCCGGTCGTCCTGAAAAATAAGCAGTTCGGGCGTGGACAGGTACCGCAGCAAATCCTGCGGCTCGACGCCCAGCGTGTCGTGCGCCTTGCCAGCCACGTAGGTGATGCGTCCCTGCACCTCGCCCGGTGGCAGCTCAAACTGGTAGACCAACGCGGGCAGCGATTCGGTGACTTCGCGCAGGCGCTGTTCGAGGCGTTCCGCGCGGGCCTGCGCGTCGCGAATCTCGCTGATGTCGACCAGCGAGGCGACGGTGCCCGCGGGTTGCCCGTCCGGCAGATGGAACGGCTCGATCCAGTACAGCACGTTGCGCGATTGCCCGTCCGGCGTGTCGATGATGAGTTCTTCGCGCGTGCTTTCGCTGATCTGCGCGGCGCGCTGGTTGATATGGGACAGCGGCGACGTGTTGCTGACCGAATACAGTCCGAGCTCCTGCGGCGTGCGCCCCAGCAACGAAGCGCGGGGTTGGCCAAACATGTTGCAGAAGGCTGCATTCACGGCAACGTAACGCTGCGCGGCGTCTTTGGCGACGAGCGGGAACGGCACGGCCTCCATCAGCGCGCGCTGAAAGCTCAGTTGTTGGGCCAGGGTTTCTTCAGCGCGGCGGCGCTGATGATTCTCGCGGCGCAGTTGCATCTGCTTGATGAAGAGCGCCACTATTGCCGCCAGCACCAGTGCGGCCACCGGCCCGAACTTGCCGAGCACGGCCAACGCCGAAGGACCGAGCTGATAGCTGACCGACAGCCACTTGTTGCGGATGCTGACCTGCTCGCCTTCAGGCATGGCAAAAAGCGCGCGGTTGATAAGCGGTACCAGCGCGGCGTACCGCGCCGACACGCCCACGCCGATGCTCTCAATCGTGTTGGCCGAGCCTGTGACCTTCAGTTCGCCCGGAAAATGGTGGCGGATCAACGCGTCGGCCACCGGCAGATTGACAATGGTGAAATCGGCTTTGCCGCTGGCCACCGTAGACAGCGCGTTGTCGACCGAACCCGCCGGCACGAGACGGATTTTCGGCACGTTTTGGTGCAAGATCGCGGTCAGCGTATCGCTGGCAGGCAGTGCGACAGTCTTGCCGGAAAGCTCGGACAATGCCGCCACAGTCAACGCATCGTTGCGCCCGACGATAACCAGCGGCGTGGCGTCGATGGGCTGCGTGAGCGCAAATCCAGCTGGGCGAGCATCCTGGTCTGACATGCCGAGCAAGATGTCGACCTCGCCATTGCCCGCCTTGTCGAGCGCGTCGGCCCAGTCACGCACGGGGACGCGCTCGAACTGCAGGCCCAGCGTTCGCGAGAGGAAATTCTGGTACTCCGGGAAGATGCCGAGCAGGCCGCCGCCAGTGTCGTCAAAGGTGTACGGCATGTAATCCGGGTCGGCTGCGTATCGCAACGGGGGCAGCGATGCCAGCATGGCACGCTCATCGTCCGACAATTGCAGCGCCACGGTCGACGTACCGCCCTGAGCGATCCAACGGGCGCGAAGTTGGCTCATCGTGGTGTCAGGCAACTGCGCGAGATGGCGATCCAGATGGCGAATCAGCGTCGCGCGATTCCGGGGCGCGGCGAAATGGAGCGCGTCGACCTGCTGGTTTGCAAGCTGCACGATCGATAGCTCCCGGTAGCGCGGCCGCGCCATCAGTTCCCGTGTCGGGTAGGTGACGCCAACGTAGACGTCGACCGTCTTGTCGAGCACGGCGTCCAAAGCATCGGCTGCGGTGGGCGTGCTCATCAGCACGATGTTCGGGTATTGATGGGCCAGTTCCTGCTCGAGTGAAGAGCCTTGCTCGACAGCAACGCGAACGCCCGCTCCGAAAGGGTTCTGCGCTATTTCGGCGTTTTCTGTGCGCGCGACCACTGCGGTGGGGCGTTCCAGATACGGCGCCGAATACTCCAGGCAATGGTCGTATTGAGAGCGTGGTGCCACGCTCATGACGATGTCGACATCGCCGCGACATGCCGCATTGAGAAGCTCGTCGCGCCGATTGAATACGCGAGGGACCACTCGCACTTGATCGTGCGGCAACAGCTGCATGAGGAGATCCCCCGAGAAACCGCTCAGCCGGTCCGCTTCAATACCCTCCAGCGGCATCATCGAGTTGCCAATGACGCCCACGATGAGCGTGTGCGGAAAGCGGGCCAATCGATACGCTCCCCCATGCGCGGCGTCGTCAGCATCGTCTTGCAGTGCGCCACCGCCCCACCACGCAAGGATGGCCGCACAGATGACGGCGGATACCGCGAAGAGGGAACGCCTCATCCGATCAGGCCTCACCGCTGCCAAGCAGCCCGTTGCGCGCGGCAAAGTCGAACAACGCCGCCTCGGTGCCCAGATCGAGCTTGCGCATGGCCGCCTGCTTCTGCGCGCTGATGGTCTTGACGCTACGGTTGAGTTGCAGGGCAATCTCGCTGACCGTCTTGCCGGTCACATACATGCGCAGCACTTCCAGCTCGCGCTTGCCGAGCCTGGAGACGGGGTCGCCCTCGGTGGGCCTCGGCTCGCCGTTGCGGCAGAGCAGCTTGGCGTTGAGCAGCGGCGAGAGATAGATACGATCGGCGACCGCCGCGTGCATGCCTTCGAGGATGTGCTGCGGCTCGTCCGATTTGCTGACGATGACCTTGATGCCGGCGCGCAGAATGTTGCTCATCAGCGCGCGGGTCTCAAGCATGGTGAGCACCATCAGCCGCAGGTTCGGGTGACGGCGCACGAGGAATTCGAGCAGGATGATGCCGTCGCCGTAGCGGCTGCCCGGCATGGCGTAGTCGGTGATGGCGAGATCGCAGCGCACGCGGCTCAGCACGGCGAGCAGCTCATCGGCGTTGCTGGCTTCGCCCACCACCTCGTAGCCGTTGACCGCCGATACGAGGCGTCGCACGGCAGCCACGACGCCGGGGTGGTCATCTGCAATGACGAGTTGGACGGGGGGCTGCATGTCGACGTGTCTCCGAGCGTGTAACGTGCGGCAACGTGTTTGCCGCATTGCTGAGAATCGCCGAAGCCGCCACCGTGGAACATCGGAAAAGTCTTATTAGTCCGCCCCGATCTGCGCTCTTCTGGTGCAAATTTGTCGCGGTGCGTTGCGATTGTGTCGACCGGCTTGGTCCGAAGCAGCGCTTTTTGCGTGGCACAATGCTCGCGAATTCTTCCCGCGCTCCACTGCACCGATTCCCATGACGCCCACCTCCCAGACAGCCCTTTCCGCGGCCGCGCGCCAGCAGAGCGCCGAACGCTCCACGCTGGTCAGTGCGGGCGTCAATTGCCTGCTCTCGGCAGGGCAGATTGCGGCCGGGCTGTGGTCGCACTCCCAGGGCCTTGTGGCCGATGGGCTGCATACGCTGTCGGACCTGATCGCCGACGGCATCGTCTTTATTGCCAACCGCAACAGCCACAAGGGGCCGGATGAAGATCACCAGTACGGCCACGCGCGCTACGAGAACGCAGCGTCGCTGGGGCTGGGCCTGCTGCTGGTCGGAGCGGGCGCCGGCATGATCTGGGCTGCGGTGGAAAGCCTGCGCTCGCCGCAGGGGCCCGCGCCCGTGCATGGGCTGGCGCTGGTGGTGGCGATGATCGCCCTTGCAGCCAAAGAGGGGCTGTTCCGCTACATGCTGGCCGTGGCCAAGCGGATCAACTCACGCATGCTGATTGCAAATGCGTGGCATGCGCGTTCCGATGCGGTGTCGTCGTTGGTGGCGGCGATTGGCGTGGCGGGCAACCTGATGGGCTATCACTGGCTCGACCCGCTGGCCGCGTGCGTTGTCGGTCTGATGATTGGCCGGGTGGGCGTGCGCTTTGGGTGGGAAGCGCTCAATGACCTGATGGACCGCGCGTTGCCGCCCGCGCAGGTGGAGGCCATCCGCGCCAGCCTCGAAGCCACGCCAGGCGTGATGAACGTGCACGATTTGCGCACGCGTGTGACGGGCGACCAGGCATTGGTGGACGCGCATATCGAGGTCGACCCGCGTGTCTCGGTGAGCGAGGGCCATGCGATTGCCGTGCGGGCCCGCACCAACGTGCTGACGGCGCATACGGCCATGGCCGTGCTCGACGTGCAGATTCACGTCGACCCGCGCGAGCGCATCGCGACCGACCCCGTGCCGCTGCCAGATCGCGACGCGCTGCACGCCCTGCTGGCACAACTGCTGCCGCCCGGCACCCCGCTCGACGCGCGCCACTGCGTGCTGCATTACGTCGATGGGGCGGTGGAGGTCGACCTGGTCTTGCCACCGGCGCTGGCCGGTGAACTCGGCCGCATTGCCGATGCCGTCCACGCGCGGTGGGATGGTCTCGTGCGCCTGCGCGTGCTGGTCACCGACGCTTAACCCGGGCCTGCCGCGCTAGCGGCATTGATCGACCGCGTTGGCAGGCTGCGTTTTTGCAGGGTCGAAGTGCAGCTGTTCCAACCCCTTTTCCGTCAGCGACATCCAGTCGATTGCGCCCGACGTGCGCAGCAAACCGGTGCTGCCCACCGGGCGCCATTGCACGCGCTTGCCGTCGGTGTTCAGCAGCGTGGCCGATAGCGTGAGCGAATCCGGCCCCGCCTGCAGTTGGAGCAGGCGGCCATCGGCGGCGGGCGTATAGGCGACGTTCTGGTTCACGGTGATGCCCGCTTCGCGCACGGTTGCCGGCATGCACGTAATGGACGCGCGCACCTTGCCCGTGGTGTCGATCAAATCGGCAAAGCCGTTGCCTTTGGCCACGCCGACCAGCAGGTACCGCTCGATCGCCGGCATCCACGTGACGTTGTAGGTGTAGTACTGCAGATGCTTGTGCAGGAGCTGCTCGCCCGTCACGCGCCCGCTGACCGGGTCAAAGACCGCGATTTTCAGATTGGCTTCGGTCTCGCCCGGCACGAACTGCTGCCACGCGAGCAGCGCATTGGTGCTGCCGCCCGCCACCATGGGCCACCATTCGCGCCGGCCATCGGCAACATCGACGTTGTGCAGGCGGCGTCCGCGCCCGTCGTAGACCTTCAGGTAGACGCCGTTGCCGCTACCGAGGTTGTCGACACCGCCGCCGGTGACCCAGCCGTCGGAATAGAACACCACGAAGCGGTCGCCCACGGCCGTGATATGGCCGGAGTGCCCACCGGATTCCACCTGTTGCGGATACGGCTTGATGGGCCGCAGCGCCGTGTCATAGATGCCGAAGCGCTGGTTCACGTTTTCCGGCGCGTTCCAGCCGTCTTCAAACGACACCATCACCTGGCCCGCGCGGTTGCGGGCCACCGTCACGGGCTCTTGCGCTTCGGGCTTCTGGATGAAGATGCGCGGGGCATCGAGCACGCCCGTGTCGGCATGCCACTGCGCGACATAGACATCATGCGGCCAGCTTCCGGTGCGATCCGCGCCGCGCGGGGGCAGACCCGAGCTACTGAAGAACACGTTGAAGGTGTTGGCCGTTGCGCCAGGCACCGCGCCAATGCCATGCATGTATTGACGCGGGTCGGGCGCGCCGGCCGTTGCGACGGCCGGCAGGGCCAGCACGCAGGCGAGCGCCAGTACGGTACGGCGCAGGAAAGACAGTCGGGACACGTAACGCTCCATCTTCATCGGTGGCTGGGAGGCGGTTGCAGAACCGATTGGGCCACGGGCACCCGCCGAAGTTGCTGCGCGAATGGGGGAGCCCGTTTGGCGGAGTGGCACCTGGTGGTCCCGGACGTGAGGACGGCCCGTTTACCCCCCGCCGCGGCAATCAAGTTTCAGTTCCGTGTGCCGTTGTTCACAAGCAAGAGCGGAACCCATTCCGCCAATCCCTTCCCAGCGCGGACAGAGTGGGCACAAGCCCGCCGCCCACCGTGCCAGAACCGACCCAGCGAGAACAACATGACCCAGCGACTCGACGCCCGATGGCGAAGCGAAGTGACGGAGGCTCTACGTACCGTGGAAGCGCAGTTCGGCGTGGCACCGCAAAGCCTGCCGCGCGACGCGCTGATCGCGGCCCTGACGGACGCCATCTGGGCCCAGCGCGGCGCCTATGCGCGTGTGCGCGAGACGCTGGTTGCGTGTCCGGAGCTGGTCGACGAATCGATGTAGCGGCGTGCCTCGGTGCCGCTGCTGTTTTTCAAGAAGGTGATGTGATGCGGTACTGCGGTTCGCTGGATCTGGACCATCTGCTGCGCCAGCCGTTTGGCCTCCTGGGCCGCCTGGTGCCCGATGAAGACTCGGGGCGGCCCCTGCCTCCGGTGGAAGTGGCCGCGCGGGCGGTGTTGCTGCGCGCTGCCGGCTACGAAGTCATGCCTACCTGTGGGCACCATGACCGACGTGGCTTCTGTCTCGGCCACCCGGACCGGATCATCGGGATGTAAGCGCCGCGCCTACGACGCATGCGCCACGTGCGCGCAGTCATGCGCACATGCTGTTGCGAAAGCGCATCGCAGCCTGCCGAAACGGCCCGATCGCGTGTCGTCTGAAGCACCCAAAAAGCGTTGACTGGCGCACCTTCGCGGGCAATCCGTTGCCAAAAAGCAAACGGTAAAAATGACTTACATTCCGGTCCTTTTTCGGCCCATGGTTCTGGTGCATCCTGAATCAAGATAGATCGCACGGATGGCAGATTGTGCGACGTCGGACGCAACGTCAGGCCGGAAGTCGGAAGTCAATCGAATCGGCGACGCCTGCAATCTGGGGTCAGGGGAAACAACATGAAAACGCAATATCTCAGCAAACAAGAAATCTACGACGGCGCAGTCCGCCATCTGTTCGGCCAGGGCGGCGCCGCCATCCTGCCGCGTGGCGGTGCGGCGTACCACGGCCAGGGCGGCCGCTGCTGCCCGATCGGCAACCTGATCGGCGTGCGCGACTACACCACATCGATGGAAAGCGTGCCGGTGCGCTACATCCTCAAGCCGACCAACGAGATTCCGCGTTACATGGACGCAGGCGTCATCGCATTGCGCCGCGCGCTCAAGCGTGCGCGCATTGACGTGGATGACCGCGACACCGTAGAGCTGCTCTCCAAGCTGCAGAACGCTCACGACGTGTTCGGCACATGGGAGTGGAAGGAACGCCTGCAGTCGATTGCGCGCCAATTCGGCCTGAACGGCGCACTCGTCGATACATTCTGACCGACCGGCCGGTCACAGATCACCCTATAGAAGGTGACGCCATGAAAGGGAAGGGGACGTTCCTCGCCATCGAGGACATTTTTGAACGCGTGCGCGCGCACCTGCTCGCACAGCAATGCCGCTCCGAAGACGCTGACGGCGAGCCGCGCTACCGCGGGCTCGACAACCGTCGATGCGGCGTCGGCATCCTCATCGACGATGCGTTCTACTGCAGCGCCATCGAGCGCCTCGGCGTGAGCCTGCTGCGTGTGCCGGGCGAGGATCCGCTAGCCTGTGCGCTGCGCCGTTCGGGCGTGAATGTCGACGACGATCAGGTGGTGGATTTGCTGATCGATCTGCAGGACATCCACGATCTGACGGCCATTGAAAGCTGGCCTGCCGCGCTGGAAGATATTGGCCGACGGCTGCCCCGCCAGTTGTCCTGCCAGTTGTCCGCTACGCCGCTGGCAGCCTGAACGGTGCATTCACCGCGAACCCGGCCTCGCGCCGGGTTTCGTCATTTCAGCGCATCAAGCTCGGGGTAGTGGCGAAAGATGCCCATCGTGTTGAACCGAATGCGACGCGGCGATTCCAGATACGCCGCGATGTTCGGCAGCGCCGCCACGCGATCATGCAGCGCAACCAGATGCGGCAGCTCCCGCTCGTAGCGCTGGATGTGGCGAGGAAACGCGTAGCGCAGCCCGGCCACGATCTGGAATAGCGACAAATCCACATAGGTCAGCGCATCGCGCACGGCCCAGGTTGGGCCGGCGGGGTTGCGGTCGAGCACGCGCTCGAAGTAGTGCAGGAACTTGGGCGCGCGATTGTCGAGAAAATCCTGTGTGCGGCGTTTGGCTTCGGTACGCTGGTCTTCGTAGTACTCGCACGACGCAATGGGGTGGTGCGTGTCATGGATCTCGACCACGAAATCGGCAATCGTCAGTTGCAGGCCGTGCGTCCACAGGCCGCCGGCTTCGTCGTGCGGGGCCAGGCCATAGTGCTGGCCGAGATAAAGCAGGATGTTGGCCGTCTGCGCGATCACCAACTGGCCAGCCACCAGGAATGGCGGCGCGAACGGCGGTGTGGGAATGCCGGCGTCGTCCAGAAACGCCGCGATGGCGGCTTCATCTTCGCGGCCGAGGTCGGTATAGGGCACGGCGGCCTGCTCCAGCGCCAGCCGGACGAATTCGCCGCGGCCCTGGATTTCGGGCCAGTAGTAGAGCGTGGTTTCCATGGTCGGGGGATGCGCGAGGTGGGAGTTGCGCAGCAAGATCGATGCCGCATCGCAGCAGGAACGGCGCCTGCGAACGATAATAGGCGCTCGCCTCTGCGCTTGTTTCAACCACCCTCCGTGAACGCTCCGCTTTCTTCTCCGCCCGCCATCGAACCCGCTGATCCTTCGCGCTGGCTGGTGCGGGGCCACCCTGGTTATCTGCGCGCCAATCTGGCGTTGTTTGCCGCAGGCTTCTCCACGTTCTCCCTACTGTATTGCGTGCAGCCGCTCATGCCGTTGCTGGCGCACGACTTTGGCCTCACGCCCGCGCAGACCAGCCTCGTGCTGTCAGTGTCCACGCTGCTGCTGGCCTTTGCGATCCTGTTTGCGGGCCTGCTGTCGGAGTCGATTCATCGCAAGACGCTGATGGGCGTGTCGCTGGTGCTGTCGTCGGCGCTCACGTTGGCGGCGGCGATGCTGCCGGGCTGGCACGGGTTGCTGGCCACGCGGGCATTGCTGGGCGTGGTGCTGGGCGGCGTGCCGGCGGTGGCGATGGCGTATCTGGCCGAAGAGGTGCATCCGCAAGGGCTGGGCATGGCGATGGGCCTGTACGTCGGCGGCACCGCATTCGGCGGCATGGCGGGGCGCGTGATGACCGGCGCCGTGGCGGACCATTTCGGTTGGCGCGCCGCCATCGGCTTTACCGGCGCGCTGGGCTTGCTCGCGGCGCTGGCGTTCCTGTGGCTGCTGCCGCCGTCGCGCCGGTTTGTGCCGCGCAGGGGCGTGGCGCTGGTCGACCTGTTCGACACGCTGGGCGCGCATCTGCGCGAGCCGGGCCTGCGCGCGCTGTTCGCCATGGGCTTTCTGCTGATGGGCGGCTTCGTCACGATCTACAACTACGCGAGCTTCCATTTGCTCGATGCGCCGTATGCCCTCAGCCAGACGGCGGTGGGCGGCATCTTCATGGTGTACCTGCTGGGCATCGGTGCTTCTGCCTGGTTTGGCCGATTGGCGGATCGCCATGGCCGGGGCCACATGCTGCTGGCGGGCACGGTGCTGATGTCGCTGGGCGTGCTGCTGACCCTGGCTGGGCCGCTGGCGTTGGTGATTGGCGGTATCGCACTGCTGACTCTCGGCTTTTTCGGCGCGCACGCGGTGGCCAGCGGCTGGGTCGGACGCCGCGCGCAGCGTGCCAAGGGGCAGGCCGCGGCGCTGTATTTGCTGGCGTATTACCTGGGCTCCAGCCTGATCGGCACGACAGGCGGCAAGCTCTACGCGCCGTGGGGCTGGCCGGGCGTCGTGACGCTGGTGATGGGCTGCATGGCATGTGCGCTGGGCACGGCCGCCTGGCTCTGGCGGCGCGCCCCGCTGCCACCGGGCGCTAAGCGCTGAGGTTGTACGCCCGGGGAATTCGCGTATCGTGCCGTGATCGATGTCTGCATCTGGACGATCGCTTTTTCTGTCATGCGCACTCATTTTCTTTTCTGGACGCGGCGGCTGTGGCCGCTCGCATCGTTCCTGCTCCTGCTGATGGCAGGTGTCGCCAACGTGGCCGATGCGGCGCCGGTGTCGTTTGCCAAGCTGGCCGGGCTGCCGACTTCCACCACCAGCGCATCCGCGCCAGCGGCGGACCCGGCGCAGACGCGCCAATCGCTCGACACCGTCATCACGCTGCTCAACAACGACCAGCAGCGCACGGCCCTCGTCAATGAACTGAAGCAGTTGCGCGACGGCATGAGCGCGCAGCAGAAGGTGCAGGCCGAACAGGCGCCGGGTTTGCTTGGCGCGGTGGCCTCGCTCATCGAGAACGGCTCGCTGCAGGCCGATGTGGAAGCCGGTGCGCCGCGCTACTGGCTGCGCCGCATCGAGGCCGCGAGCGGTAACGCGAGCCTGCTGGTCGCGCCAGACAAGCGCATGCCGCTGGTTGCCGACTTTGCGAGCACGGTTGGCATCTGGGCGGCCATTGCCGCTGGCCTGCTCGGCCTTGGTTGGCTGATCCGCCGCGTCTTTGGCCTCACAGCGGGCCTCGGGCCCCATCCGACCACGCGCGCGTTGTTGATCGACGCGGCGCGCAAGATCGGTCCATGGGCGATTTCCTTTGCCGTCATCATGCGGCTGGGGCGCGATGCTTCCCCCGGCTTTGTCCTGGCGTTGGTGTTGGCCTACGCCATCGTATGGGGCGCGATCATCACGGCGGGCGTGGCGATGCTGTTCTCGCTGTTTTCCGGCAGCGCGCACCGGCGCGTGGCGGTCGAATATCTGTTCAAGCACGGCATGTGGCCGATCTTTCTGACGGCCAGCCTGGGCGCCTGCGGCGATGCACTGGTCGACCCGCGCGTGGCGTTGGTGCTGGGCGGCTCGCTCTGTCTGCTGCTGGCCACGGTGTGCAACGTGGTGGCGTCATTGATGCTGGCGGTAGGGGCGCTGTGGGCGCGCCGGCCCATCGGTCAGTTGATCGCCAATCGCCCGCTGGAACTGCGCAGCGGCGAGCACACGGGCAATCAGGTTCGCCGCCTGCTGGCCGCGTTCTGGCCGGTGCCGGTGCTGGTGCTGGCCGGCACCACCGTCACCGCCACGCTGACGACGCCCGACAACGTTGACGTTGTGGCGCGCCGCGCCGTGATGACGTCGCTGCTGCTGGTGGCCGCTTTTTTCCTGTCGGCGCTGGTCCGCCCGCGCGCGAATTGGCGCGCGCACCTGCGTCTGACGCGCAGCTCGCCTTATCTCGAGCGGCTCAAGCATTTTGTCGGCGCGCTGATCAAGCTCGTCATCTGGATCGCCTTTCTTGAACTGGTGTTGCGCGTGTGGGACCACACGCTGGTGGAGGTCACGCACAGTTCGGTCAATGGCAAGCGCATCGCCGATGCCTTGGTTGGCCTGATCGGCACCGTGTTTGCCACCTGGCTCGTCTGGATCCTGCTCGACACGGCGATCCTGCGGGCACTGTCGCCGGCATCCGCACGGGCGCAGCCCAGCACGCGTGCACTGACCATCCTCCCGCTGCTGCGCAATGGCTTGAAGGTGACGCTGGTGGTGACGGCCAGCATCGGCGTGCTGGCCAATCTGGGCGTCAACGTGACGCCGCTGGTGGCCGGCGCCGGCGTGATCGGCCTGGCGGTGGGGTTTGGGGCGCAGTCGCTGGCGCAGGACTTCATTACGGGCATCTTCATCCTGATGGAAGACACCATCAGCGTGGGCGATGTGGTGGACGTGGGGGTGGCCACGGGCTCCGTCATCAACCTGACCATCCGCACGGTGCGGCTGCGCGATGGCACGGGTGCGGTGCTGTCGATTCCGTTCAGCCAGATCAAGACCGTGCGCAATCTCTCGCGCGATTACTCCTTTGCCGACTTTGAAGTGCGCGTGGCGATGGAGGCCGAACCGCAGCAGGCGATCGACCTCGTGCGCACGGCGGCTGACCAGATCGCGGGTGAGCCGCGCTTTGCCTACACGCTGCTCGGCGGTGCGGAAATCTTCGGGCTGGACCGTTTCGAAGGTGGCGCGATGATCGTCAAGGGGCGGTTCAAGACGCGCCCGCAGAAGCAGGCGGATGTGCTGCGGGCGTTCAACGTTGTGCTCAAGGATGCGTTCGACAAGGCGCACGTGCCGCTGGCGGCGCCGGGGACGGTGTTGCGGACTTCGGCGGCGTTGGAGGAGTGGATGGCGCGGGTTACGCCGGAGAAAGAGGCATCGGCTTCTTCCAATGAGCCACCTGCTGCTGCGCCGGCGTAAAGGCGTTGGTGGTTTGCTGGGGTTTCGTCCCCTGCCGGGGCCGACTTACTTTCTTTGTCTTGCCAAAGAAAGTAAGCAAAGAAAGGCGCGCCCGAGATGGC
>QFCD01001274.1_pt1 | contig 50241 bp, 48 predicted proteins | sample 5346081 | NCBI WGS metagenome assembly QFCD01 (sample SAMN09062251, study PRJNA434731) | Human gut metagenome, whole genome shotgun sequencing project. | isolation source: stool timepoint A gemcode assembly | host: Homo sapiens | collected 2015 | reverse complement strand
GTCGAGGTACACCGACGCATCGTCACCGCCGCGCACTTCGCGTTGCACGCTTTCGCCCGTGTAAGCGCTCTTGATGGTGAAGACGGTCGGCGCACGGCCGTGATTGATGAGGCGCAGTTGCAGGTTGCCGTTGGCCACGTCGTAGCCTTCCTTCACTTCCAGCGCGTGACCGTGCGGACGCAGCAGGCCAGACAGCGTCAGCTTGCCGACAAAGCGGCGCAGGAAGCCGTTCGGACCGTGCACCGTGAAGTCGTAGGCGCCGCCTGCGTTCACGGCCAGCTTGTCCGACAGCCGCTTGCCTGCCTCGACCGTGTAGGTGCGCGGTGCATCCGTGCTGCCGGCGGTGTAGACGAGGAAGGTTGCCCCCACGTCCCCGGTGTTCACGAATTCCAGCTGGAACTTGCCGGCGGCTTCGTCCTGGCGCCCGCGCACGAAGAGTTCGTACGGCAGCGCACGCGACGGGCGCACGCCCGCTTCCTGCTTCGGCACGGCCTGCACCAGCGGGGGCAGCGGCACGTAGCTGGCGTGGCGCAGCTTGTCCTTCGGCACGTAGGCTGCGGTGCTCGGCAATGCAGGCACCACCTCGTTGGGCGTGGCGAAGTTGAACGCCGACGTCAGATCACCGCACACGGCGCGACGCCACTTCGAGATGTTCGGCGACTTCACGCCGTGCGTGCGCTTGAAGCGCTGCTCGATGAAGCGAATGATCGACGTATGGTCGAACGTCTCGGAGCACACGTAGCCGCCCTTTGACCACGGCGATACCACAAGCATCGGCACGCGCTGGCCCAGGCCGTAGCTGCCGGCACTGTACGTGCTGTTGCCCGGGAAGTATTCGCCCGTGGTATCGACCGTCGACAGTCCATTGCTGCCCGACGCGGCGAACGGTGGGACGAGGTGATCGAAGAAGCCGTCGTTCTCGTCGTAGGTGATGAACACCGCGGTCTTGCTCCACACCTCGGGGTTGGAGGTCAGCACCTGCAAGACCTGATCGATGTACCAGGCGCCGTAGTTGGCCGGCCAGTTCGGGTGCTCGGAGAACGCTTCCGGCGCGGCAATCCACGATACCTGCGGCAGCGTGCCGTTCTGCACGTCGCGCTTCAAGATGTCGAAGTAGCCCTCTCCGGCCGCTGCGTTGGTGCCGGTGCGCGCCTTGTCGTACAGCGGGCTGCCGGGCTGTGCATTCTGGTATTGCTTGAAGTACAGCAGCGAGTTGTCGCCGTAGTTGCCGATGTAGGCGTCGCTCGTCCAGCCCCAGGAACCTGCGGCGTCCAGCCCGGTACCGATGTCCTGATAGATCTTCCACGAAATACCGGCGGCCTCCAGCACTTCCGGATACGTCGACCAACCGTAGCCGGCTTCTGCGTTGTCGATCACGGGACCGCCGCCGACGTTGTCGTTGCCGACATAGCCTGTCCACATGTAGTAGCGGTTCGGGTCGGTCGACGTGGGCGTGGCGCAGCTTGTCCTTCGGCACGTAGGCTGCGGTGCTCGGCAATGCAGGCACCACCTCGTTGGGCGTGGCGAAGTTGAACGCCGACGTCAGATCACCGCACACGGCGCGACGCCACTTCGAGATGTTCGGCGACTTCACGCCGTGCGTGCGCTTGAAGCGCTGCTCGATGAAGCGAATGATCGACGTATGGTCGAACGTCTCGGAGCACACGTAGCCGCCCTTTGACCACGGCGATACCACAAGCATCGGCACGCGCTGGCCCAGGCCGTAGCTGCCGGCACTGTACGTGCTGTTGCCCGGGAAGTATTCGCCCGTGGTATCGACCGTCGACAGTCCATTGCTGCCCGACGCGGCGAACGGTGGGACGAGGTGATCGAAGAAGCCGTCGTTCTCGTCGTAGGTGATGAACACCGCGGTCTTGCTCCACACCTCGGGGTTGGAGGTCAGCACCTGCAAGACCTGATCGATGTACCAGGCGCCGTAGTTGGCCGGCCAGTTCGGGTGCTCGGAGAACGCTTCCGGCGCGGCAATCCACGATACCTGCGGCAGCGTGCCGTTCTGCACGTCGCGCTTCAAGATGTCGAAGTAGCCCTCTCCGGCCGCTGCGTTGGTGCCGGTGCGCGCCTTGTCGTACAGCGGGCTGCCGGGCTGTGCATTCTGGTATTGCTTGAAGTACAGCAGCGAGTTGTCGCCGTAGTTGCCGATGTAGGCGTCGCTCGTCCAGCCCCAGGAACCTGCGGCGTCCAGCCCGGTACCGATGTCCTGATAGATCTTCCACGAAATACCGGCGGCCTCCAGCACTTCCGGATACGTCGACCAACCGTAGCCGGCTTCTGCGTTGTCGATCACGGGACCGCCGCCGACGTTGTCGTTGCCGACATAGCCTGTCCACATGTAGTAGCGGTTCGGGTCGGTCGACGTGGGCGTGGCGCAGTGATAGGCGTCGCAAATGGTGAAGGCGTCGGCCAGGGCGTAGTGGAACGGAATGTCCTGGCGTGTGAGATACGCCATCGTCGTGGTGCCCTTGTGCGGGACCCAGCCGTCATAGCGGCCGCCGTTGACGGCAAGGTGCGTGTCGTTCCAGCCGTGCGGCAGGTCTTGCAGGAACTGCAGGCCCAGATCTGGCGCGCTCGGGCGGAACGGCAGCACCTCGCCCGCGCCGCCGGCCACCGGCTGATGCCACACGCTCTTGCCGCTCGGCAGCGTGACGGTGCGCGTATCGCCATACCCCCGCACGCCGCGGAGCGTGCCGAAGTAATGGTCGAACGAGCGGTTTTCCTGCATGAGGATCACGATGTGCTGCACGTCCTCGATGTTGCGGTGCGCGTTATGGGCGGGAATCGCCAGCGCCTGGCGAATGCCTTCGGGCACCGCGCCCATGGCTGCCGATGCGGCAGCCAGTTGGGCAGCGGAACGGAGAAAACCACGGCGACTGTTGGAGGTCATGTTCTCGTCCTGATCTGTGTGTTTGAGGATTGGGGGTGGGGGGAACAACACGGGGCAACGCCGGACTGCGCGTGCGCAACGCGGTCAGCCGACGGTATGGATCTTGGGAGGCGCCAAGCCGGATTGCGAGGCGGCGCCGTGCGGCGGCGATGCAGGCGGCAGGGGAGCCGGCGCGCCCACCACGGCGGGCACATGCGGGTCGGCGGCATCGCCACCGCTCAACACGAGCGCAGACAGCGCGGCGGCGCCTGCAGAAACCACGGGCCATCGACCGGTAGCGCTGGCGTCTCGGCTTGCAGACACGGATGACCTCCTGATGACATCAGCGAGCCGGACCGTGCAGCGCGCGCCGTCCGCTCAACACGCGCTAAGGTAGAAAGGATTCATGTCGGTTACGTGAAGACGACGCGCGCCGGCACCGTCCCGTCCCCCATTGGATCGATGGATTTTTGTTGCAGGTGCGAATCATTCTCATCTACACTGCAGCGCACCAATTGATGCCTTCGCGTAGCCGACCCGGCTGCCCGCATCGCGCACCTTCGTAGAAGAACGCGCCTCCCGGCTGCTGGCCCATGGGAGCGCGACATTCCCGCCTGTCTCTGAAGCGGCCCCTACATCTGGACCCCCCTGTGCTGCAGGGCCGAGCCCCGCTCGCCTGCACACGCTCATGTCCCGTAGGAGCCCTCGTGCAACGACGATCTGATACCGCCGCCCACACCGAAACTGCATCCGCTGCCGTTGCGGCCGGCAACCTTCGCCTTGAATCCATTCCTGCGCTGCGCGAAGCCGGCGTGCAGACCGAACATTGGTCGACAGCGCAGCAGTTGGCACGCCGCCGCGTGCTGTCGCGCCTGCTGCAGGCGCTGTTTCGTGAAGCGCTGCTCAGCGCAGATCAACTCATCGCCGATACACGGGCCGATGTGACCTTGCTGCCCATCTGGCAGCAGCGCGTGCTGTTGCGCTTTACCGGGCTGCGGCCCGGCGCGCTAGGAAGTTGGACGCTGACGGGCGATGTTGCAGTGCTGGCGCACGAGCGCCCGCCGACGCCGATTGAACGTCCATCTGCCCTGCTCCACTGGCTCGCGCCCATGCTGGACATGGGCGATGCCGCCGAGGCCCATCGCCTCGCCGCCATCGGCCGGCTCGCGGCAGAACTCGACAACAGCCAGGACAACGACACGCTGTGCCAGGCCTATCGGCTCGCCTGGGGCGCACGTCTCGCTGCCGAGCACCGCACCGCCGCGTGGCAAGACGCCCTGGCCCTGCTCTGCGGCGACGGCACGCCCGCCGCCTTGGCGCGCACCGAGCAGTGGGGCACCGGCGGCCACCCGTGGCATCCGGCCTACAAGACACGGCTGGGACTGGCTCCTGACCAGGTAATTGCTCTGTCGCCGGAGTTCGAGGCACAGGTGCCCCTCGGCGTGGTGGCGGTGGCGGCGCATCGACTGCAGGTCACGTCGATGGACGGTGTGCAGCCGTACGCCAATTGGTTCGCGGCCACGTTCCCGGAGACCATGGTGGCGTTTCGCAAAGCCCTGTTGGCGCGCCAGCTTGCGCCCGAAGCGTGGCTGCCGCTGCCGGTTCACCCTTGGCAGCGCGACACGACACTCGGCGAGACTTTCGCCGCAGAATTTGCCGCAGGCGAATTGATCCGTTTGCCGGACATCAACATTGCCGCCCGGCCAACGATGTCATTCCGCACCGTGGCCGCGACCGACGCGCCGGGCGGCCCGATGCTCAAGCTGCCGGTCAGCATGCGGCTGACCAGCGTTGAGCGCACCGTATCGCCCAAATCGGCCGTGATGGGCCCGCGCGTGAGTGCGCTGCTGGAACGCATCCTCGCGAACGACGCAGCATTGGCGAGCGTCTTGTCGATCGTGCCGGAGCGCCATGGCATCCACTTGACCGGCACCGACGACGATCGCGCCCGGCATCTTTCGATGATCGTGCGCGACAACCCGACCGCACGCATTGCCGGCAACGAACGGCTGCTGCCGGTCGGCGCCCTCTTCACGCCCGACTTCACCGCCGACATGACGCACGCAGCAGCACCGCTGCTGCTCGACACCGTGCTGGCGCGCCAGGCCGACGGCACGCGCGCCGAGCGGGCTGCGCGCTTTTTCGATGCGTACCTGCACGTCGCCATTCCGGCCATCGTCGGCCTCTATTTGCGTTACGGCATCGCTTTGGAGGCGCATCAGCAGAACACCTTCGTCGTCATCGACGCGGCCGGGATGCCGGTGCGGCTGGTGGTGCGTGACTTTGGCGACGTGAAGATCGCCCTGCCGACGCTGCGGGGCCAAGGCTTTTCAATCGAGCCATTCCGTGCCGGCCACACCACGTATCCCGATCGGGACATCCCGCGCAAGAAGCTGATCCACGCCTTCCTGCTGTGCCATATCGGTGAGCTGGCGCTGGCGCTGTTTCCCGAACGCGGTAGCGCCGTCGGGCTACGCCAGTGGCATGACGCCATGCAGGCCGTGTTCGAGGCAAACCGCACGGCGCTGGATGCCGACACCTGGAAGCAGGAGCGTCACGCGCTGCTCGAAGCGCCATGGTCGTTCAAGACGTTCGTCCGCATGCGCCTGCGCGACCAGTCCGACGATATGCACGCCGCGCTGCCTAACCCGCTGGCCGACGCGGTTCGGACATGAGCCCCGCAACGCCCGTGGACGCGTGGCGGGGGGCCATTCGGTGGCTCCTCGTCATCCAGGCCCTTTCAATGGGCGCGATGGAAATGACGGGGCCGTTCTGGCCACTGTTCCTGCGCGAGCTGTCGCCGGTGCCGCATGTGCCGTTCGCATGGGTGGCGAGCGCAGCGTACTTCGCGCCGATGGCCGCCACGCTTGTCACCGCGCCCTGGTGGGGCCGCCTGGCTGATCGCGTCGGACCCAAGCCGATGATCCTGCGAGCGCTCATCGCGCTGGCAGCGTCGCAGCTGTGGTCGGTCTATGCGGACTCGGCGGCCAGCGTGCTGCTGGCGCGCACCGTGCAAGGCGGGCTGGCCGGCTTTCTGGCAGCCGCACAGATCTACGCGATGCGCGTGGCACCTGCCGACATGCGCCGACGCGTCTTCGCCGATCTGCAGACCGTCACGGCGTGCGGCAGCTTCATGGCGCCGCCCGTCGGTGCGTGGCTCGTGGGGTGGATGGGCTTCCGCATGGCGAACACGGCGGGCGCTGCGGTGATCCTGGCGTGCATTCCGCTGGCGATGTTCTGCCTGCCCGCCATTAAGCCCGCTCCAACGTCCGAGCTCCACCAGGACGCCGACGCTCGCCGGGCAGGTCGCGCTCCGCTGGGTGGCCTGGTGATCGGGCTGCTGCTGGGCATGGTGGCAGTGCAGGCGGCACGCGTCATGCCGCAAGGCTTTCTTGCACCCTACATCACCGAGACGCTGCGTGGGTCGGTGATGCTGGCAGGCTTGGCCTACAGTGCCACGGCCGCGACACTGGCGCTGTCTGCGCGCTGGTGGGCAAAGCGTTTTGCGAGCCTGCCCGTGCATGTCACGCTGGGGCGCGTCTGTGCGTTGACCGCTGTCTGCGGCCTCACCGCGCTCTGGCAGGGCATTGCGCAAGGAGAAAACGCATTCATTGCTGCGCGCCTGGCGTGGGGCCTGTGCCTGGGCGGCCTGCTGCCGGTGCTCAATAGCCTGGTCGTGGAAACCAGCCCGGAACACCGCCAAGGCTTTGCGTTGGGGTTGTGCAGCAGCGCAGCCAAGGGCGGCGCGCTCATCGGCCTGGGCGTGGCTGCATTGTCGACGGGCTTGTTCGGGTGGCGCGCGGGTTTTGTCGCCATGGCGGCGATGTACCTTGCGGCGCTGGCAGCACTGATTGCGGTGCGGCGCGCTGCCTCACCGCATCCCGCATCTGCTGCGGCGGGCACTCAACGCGCGTGACGTCCGGCGCGCCGCTGCAGCTGCGTCTGCTCGGCGCGCCAGGCGAGATAGCCGAGGCCGAGAAACGGCCACAGCCAGCCGATCCATTGCGACAGGCTGTTGAAATGGACGAAACGCCCCAGCCGCCAGCTTTGCGCCGACACCCACGAATACGGGCTCGGCGGCAAGACGTTGGACAGAATGATTAGCGCAATGAGCAACGTCATGGCCAGCGCGCCGCGCAACCAGCGCGGCAGCCGCACCAACAGCACGAGCACCAGCGAGCCGACAATCAACCCGAATCGCGCACCGGAGGAAAGCCAATCCCACGCGCCGCCCAGCGGAAACTGCAGCACCGTCGCCCCCGCCTTGACCAGCAGCGCGCCGGCCAGCAGCGCAGCCAGCAAGCGCAGCATGGGCGCACCACGGCGCATGGCCACGCTGGCCAGCAGCCCCGTGCCGATCCAGCTGCAAGCGGTGATGAGCGCTTCCAGCAGTTCCTGGCGCTGCAGTGCTTCCGGGTGCGCCGTCAGCTTGTCCTGCCAGTCGAACAGCTCGGGAAACCAGCCGTTGAGGAGATTGACCACAAACGCATCCGGCGATGGATCGAGAAGGATGCTGCGGATCACTCCGCCCATGCTGAAGAGGAATTCCTGCGGAAAAATCTGTGCGAACGGCCACACCAGCATCAGCAGGATGGCAAAGGTCGCATGTGGCTCGAACCACCGGCGGCGCAGGCGGCGCAGCCCGCCGCGATCGATCAGCCGCGCCGCAAAAGGCAGCATGACGAGGCCGCCCAGCAACGCGCCCAGCGTGTTCGTCGCCAGATCGACATTGGAGGACACGCGCGTGGGCAGATAGGTCTGGATCGCCTCCATCGCGCCAGAGAGCAGTAACCCTGCCAGCATCGCCAGCAAGACCGCGCGCCAGCCGGTGATGCGCGGGTGCAGTGCCAGCACCGTCAGCATGCCCAGCGGCATGTAGCCCCACACGTTGGTGAGCATGTCGAAGGCGGTGTTGTAGCGCGGCAGCGGTGCGCTCAGGAAGGCGAACGGCGACACGCCGGTGTCTGTCCAACCTGCAAACGGATACAGGCTTGCGTAGACGACCAGCAGCACGAACCACCCCAGCCCGGCGCGCGCAAGCGGCGAGTGGCGATGCTGGGTGGGTGCAGCGGGTTGTGCGTGGAGGTCCGTCACCGGAAGAAGCGAACTAGAAGGAGGAGCGGACGTGGCCGGAAAAAGCCGTCCATCATAGCGTCCGATGCCGCGCATCACGGATGGTTCCTCCATCCGGTTCAGAGGTGGCGGTATTAGCGCCGGCGCGAGCCAAGTGCAGCGCCGGGCGTTGCCGGTGTCGAAGGGGCGGACGCCGCGAGCGGCAGTCCCGCCACCCAGTCGAGCACCTCGCCGATGGCCTTGTCCGATGCCTGGGTGAGGGCGGCCACGCCGCCTGCAGCGTCCGGGCTCGGGGCCGGCGCGTCAGCCTGTACCACGCGCTGGTCGATCACACCGCGCGCCAGTGACACGGTTGCACGCAGGCGCACCACGCCGCGGCTGGCATCGGGCCTGTCGAATACCTGTGAAAAATCGACCAGCTCGACACGCAGGCTCGGCACATCGGGCGTGGGATAGCCGATCACCTGGCCGCGCCCTGCCGCCGCATTGCGCAAACGGGCATCGAACAGACTCACGGGCGATTCCACCCAGCGGCTGTTGGCGTAGGCGTCGGTACGCTGGCCTTGCGCATAGGCGAGGCGGTAATAGATGGCGTTGCCGTCCATCCAGCCCGGGCCGGCCACGTCGGCCACGCGCAAGGCGGTGGGCAGGCGCGCGCCAGCGCTTGCGGCCGGCGCGAGTCCAAAGTCATAGAGGGCGGCGGGCGCCACCGGCGCGCTGGAGCAAGCTGCCAGCAGCGACAGCGCCATCAGGGCAGGCAGCGCGCACGCGCGGCGGAACACAGCGGACAACATCGGCATGGAATCTCCTCAGGGCTGAGCCGAAGCGCGGGCGGCGGGCGCGGTGAAGCCGGTTTCACCGGGGCCGGGCGCACCGGGTGCGGGGCCAAACAGCACGCTTTGCGGCCGGGCGTTGAAGTCGGTCACGGCATGGTCGAAACCGCGCACGGCCTGACGGGCCTCGCGTGCAAAGCCATTGAGCTGCGGCAGCGTTTCGTACGTCAACACGTTGGCTGCGGATTGCATCGACTGCGTTGCGGCCGTCAGATCGCTGCCGGCACCGGAAAGCGTCGTCATCAACGGCCCCTTCGGATCGGACAGCGACTGCGTGAGCTTGCGCGTGGCCACCAGCGTGGAATCGAGGTTGTCAGCAATCTGCGGCAGGCGGCGCATGGTCGGCTCCGCCTGCTGCGCGAGCGTGCTGTAGGCGTCCATCGTCTTCTGGAACGCTTGCAGCGACGCAGTGACCTGCTGGCGGTGCTCGTCGTCGAACATGATCGACAGCGAGCTGAGCGTCTGATCGAGCTTGGACAGCATCTGGTCGCCGCGCTTGTCCAATTCGTCCAGAAAGCCGGCATCCATGCGGATGCGCGCGGGATCCTTCTGGGAAGTGGCCAGACGCACGGGACTGGGCGCGTGCTGGCTGTTGTCGAAACCGCGGTCGTCGAGCTGCACATAGGCGAGGCCCGTCACGCCCTGGTACGCCAGTCGCCCATACGTCGTCGTGGTGATGGGCGCGTCCTTGTCGACCAGCACACGCACGACGATCTGCCCGGGCACCTTGTCGTCAAAGCGGATGCTGTCGACCTTGCCAACGTCCAAGCCGCGGTATTTCACGGAAGCCTGCGGGTTCAGCCCGTTGACAGTGGAGCGGGTGACCACTTCGTAGGGCACGCGCACGGTCTGGTCGCGGTTGAACCACATGACCGCCAGCCCCATGAAGATGGCCAGCCCGATCGTAAACAGCCCGGCCAGGAATGCGTGGGCTTTGTTTTCCATCAATCCTCCTGCGTCGAAAGCGAGGCTGCAGCCACCGCCTCCGTCATCTGCGGGCCCAGCGCCATAAGGGCCCGTTTGCCCCGTTCACCGAGGAAATATTCCTTGATGAAGGGATGATCGATCTGAATGATCTGCTCCAGCGGCTTGGCCGCCAGCACCTTGCGATCCGCCAGCACGGCAATGCGGTCGGATAGCGCCACCAGGGTGTCGAGATCGTGCGTCACCATCACCACCGTCAGGCCCAGTTCCTGGCGCAGTTCGCGAATAAGCGCAACGTAATCGTCCGATGCGCGCGGGTCCAGACCGGCGGTCGGCTCGTCCAGAAACACCAGCTCCGGTTCCAGCGACAGCGCCCGTGCCAGTGCCACGCGCTTGATCATGCCGCCCGACAGGTCCGACGGCATCTTGTCGGCATCGGTGGATTTGAGCCCCACCATCTGCAGCTTGAGCATCGCCACACGCTGGATGAACGCGTCGGGCAGTGTGCGCAATTCGCGCATCGGCAACGCCACGTTGTCGATCACGGACAGCGCCGAGAACAACGCGCCGTGCTGAAACTGCATGCCCCAGCGGTTGCGCATCGACTGCAGTTCGTTGCCCACCTGGCAGGTCAGCTCTTCGCCAAAGATGTGGATCGTGCCCGAGGTGGGCTTCTCCAGGCCCACCACCTGGCGCAACAGCGTCGTCTTGCCGCTGCCCGAACCGCCGACGATGGAAAGCACCTCGCCGCGAAACACGTCCAGGTTGATGTTGTCGAGCACGGTGACCTTGCCGTAGCGCTTGGTGACACTGCGCACCTCGATCACGCGTTCGCGCGCGGGCGTGATGGTTCCCGAAGCCGGCCCGGCGTGTTCGAGATGCGGATGACGAGGCCGCGTCATATCCCGATGTCCTTGAAGAGGATGGCGAACACTGCGTCGGCGAGTATGACGATGGTGATCGATACCACGACGGACGTCGTTGTGCCCTCGCCCAGGCTCTGCGTGTTGGGCTGGATGCGCAGGCCAAAGTGGCAGGCCACCAGCGCGATCAGCATGCCAAACACCACGCCCTTGCCGATGCCGAGCCACAGATTGGCTACGGGCACGACATCAGGCAACGAGGTGATGAAATACGTCGGGCTGATATCGAGCTGGAACCTGGCCGCCAGGATACCGCCCGCCAGCGCAAGCAGATCGGTCCACGCCACCAGCAGCGGCATGGCAATCGCCAGCGCAATCACCTTGGGCAGGATCAGCCGGAAGCCGTGCGAGATGCCCATCACGCGCATCGCATCCAGCTCCTCGGTCACCCGCATCACGCCGATCTGCGCCGTGATGGCCGAGCCCGAACGCCCCGCCACCAGAATCGCCGCCAGCACCGGCCCAAGCTCGCGGATGATGGCCATGCCCAAAATGTTGACGATGAAGATGCTGGCACCGAACACCCGCAACTGGTTGGCCGAGAGGTAGCTCAGCACGATGCCGATCAGGAAACCCACCAGCGCCGTGATGCCCAGCGCCTTGTAGCCCGTGCTGTAGATGTTGGCGGAGATTTCGCGCCACGGCCCGCGATGCGGCGAGCGCAGGAACCGGCCGAAGTCGAACACGAGCTGCCCGACCATGGCAATGCCATCGCGCGCGTGATCGAAAAAATCCAGCATGCCCCCGCCGAGGATCGTGACCGGGTTCATGCGCGGCGCCAGGCGTTTCTTCCAGCCGCCGGGGTCGAGCTTGGCAACGCGGTCAATCATGCGGCGCTGGTCGGGCCGGGCATCCAGATGTTGGGGCCATTGATTGCCCCAGGCGCGCCACAGCAGTTGCGCGCCAAAGTGGTCGATACGACCGACTTCGGTCAGGCACCACGCATTGGCGTTGTCCAGCCCGGCGCGGATCTGCTGGCGAGCGCTGCGCACGCCGGCGCGTTCGGCTAGGGCGATCGTCGTCCAGTCGCCCGAGAGAAAGGCGACGGAGCGTCCATCGACAACGCGCACTTCAAGCTGCGGTGTACGGCAGGTGATCAAACGGTTCTCCGTAAGCGGTGATGCCGGATATCGGTCGAATTGTAGCCAACGCGCCGCCGAACACTGTCACACTGGCTCCCACACTGTGAGGCCTTTGCGTCGCTTGAAGCAAGCGCCACGCCCATGTTTGCAGCGCCACTCGTACAATGCGCCCATTCCTAGCGCGAACCTGATCGCCCGTTTTTTATGTCTCTTGCAGAACCCTCCGCGCGGTGGCGCCTTGCGCGCGAGCGTATCCAGCCCAGCGGCCCGGCCGCCGGCTGGCCTGTCGACGTGGTCGAGGCCACCGGCTCGACCAGCGCCGATCTGATGGCCGCCGTGCGTGATGCCTCCTGGCCTGCCAACCCTGCGATGCCTGCTCCTGCCGGCACGGCGCCGCTGCTGGGCGCCCGGGTGCTGGCCGCCCAGCGGCAGACTGCAGGACGTGGCCGCCAGGGCCGCCCGTGGGATGGTGACCACGGCCTGACGTTTTCCATCGCCTGCGCCTTTGCGGGGGAGCCCGCGCTGCTCGGCGGCCTGAGCCTGGCCGTCGGTGTCGCCGTGGCGGACGCGGTCGCCGGGTACGCGGAAGCGCGGGGCGGCAGCGGGCACGCGCTCGCCCTGAAATGGCCCAACGATGTGCAGATCGCCGGGCGCAAGCTGGCCGGCATCCTCGTCGAGACCGTGCGGAAGGAAGCGGGTCAGACCTGGGCCGTCATCGGCATCGGCCTGAACCTGGAACGGCCGCGCGTGCTGGAATCCACGCTGGGCCGCGGGCTCTCGGGCGTGGAAGAACTCGTGGATGCGCCAGAGCCGAATGCCGTGTTTTCGGCGCTGCTCACATCGCTGGGGGAACATCTGCAGCGCTTCGGCACGCAGGGCTTGGCGCCGTTCGTTGCGCCATTTGCCGCCCGCGATGCCTTTGCCGGCGAACGCGTGCGCCTGTGGCAGGACGGCACCGTGGTGCTGGAAGGCGTGGCGCATGGCATCGACGCGCAGGGCCGCCTGGCGATTGAGTCGGGCGGACGTGTGCAGTGGGTGCACAGCGGCGAGGTCTCCTTGCGCAGCGCAGAGGCGGACCAGCCATGACGCGCCTGAAAGCTTCTGCCGCGCACGCTGCGCCCGCCCGTCCGCTGTTGCTGATCGACGCGGGAAACACACGCATCAAGTGGGCGTGGATTGCCGGTGGTGCTGATGCCGAACTCGCCTTGCCGGAGGAGCCAGGCGGCACGCCGTGGCAGCATGCCGGCGCCCGCGCGCATGATCGATTGGCGGAACTGGTGGAAGACTGGCGCGACTGCCACGCCTCCGGCATTGCGCCGCCTGAGGTGTGGATCAGCGCGGTCGCTGGTCCGGCGCTGCGCGATGCGCTCACCGCGCGCATCGCCCGCGTGTTCGATGGGGCACGCGTGCGCATTGCGGCATCGGAAAACGCCACGGCCGGCCTGCGCAACGGGTATCGCGATCCGACGCAACTCGGCACGGACCGATGGGTCGGCGCGGTCGGCGCGCGCCATCTGTGGCCCGACACAGCCCTGCTGCTCGTGACGGCCGGCACCGCCACCACGCTCGACATCGTCACGCCCGACGGCCTGTTTGCCGGCGGCCTGATCCTGCCCGGTCTTACGTTGATGATGCGCGCGCTATCGCGCAACACCGCGCAGTTGCCCGAAGTGGATGTCAGCTACCTGAGCGCGGGCGACGTCGTCGCGCCGCCCTGGGCCGACAATACGCAGGACGCGATCGCGCTGGGCTGCGTCATCGCCCAGGCAGGCGCAATTGCACAGACCTGGATGGCGCTGCAGAAGCAACATCCCGGGCCGGCCCGCTGCGTGCTGAGCGGCGGCGCGCGCGCTGCGCTGGGACCGCATCTGCGCATGCCCTTCCAGATGCACGATAATCTCGTGCTGCTCGGCCTGCAGGTGCTGGCGCGCGCAAGCCGGGACGGCGCCGCGACGCTGGCCTAGTTTCAGCCCGCCGGGCGACTGTGGTTGCTTGGCGTTTGACCGTTGATGCTGCTGTGTTCCTGCATTCCGAACCCCCTTCCGAATCCACGTCCGTTCGCACCATGACGCTTCGCCTCGCCCTGCTGCTCCTGTTGCTCGTCAACGGCGTTCTGCTCGCGGCCAATACCGGCGTGTTCGGACCAGAAGTCTCCAAGGCGTGGTTCGAGAGCGACCGTGAACCCGAGCGCATGCGGCGCCAGATCCGCACCGAAGAGATCCGTATTCTCGAGCCGGCACCGGTTTCTTCACCGGCTGCCGCCGTACCCAAATCGGCGCCGGGCTCGCCGGAGGCCTCCTCGCCTGCCGCGTCAGGCACGCAAGCCAATCTCGAGCCTACGGCCCTGACCACCGCTGCCGCTGCTGAAAACGGCGGCACCTGCACCGAACTGGGCGGCCTGACCGAAGCACAAGCCACGCGCAGCGTTGATCAACTCAGGCAGGTGGCGGGCGTGCAGGTCGAGCGCTTCACGCGCCAGGAAGACAACCGGTGGTGGGTCCACATGCCGGCACGCGACACGCGCGACGACGCCGAGCGCAAGGTGTCCGAACTCAAGCGCCGCAGCGTGGCGGATTCAGCCATCGTGCAGGAAGGCAATACGTTCGTGGTATCGCTGGGCTTGTTTCGCGACAAGGAGCGCGCGCAGCAGCGCCTCGATGAGCTGCGCGCCAAGGACGTGCGCACCGCCGTGGTCACGCAAACGCGCCGGCTTGGCTCGCAGACGTCGCTGCGCGTGACCGCCACCGCCGACGCGGCTTCGGGCGTCGCAGCCCAACTGGCCGCGCTGAAGAAAACGTTGGGCACCGAAGACCTGCACGCGTGCGCGGCGGTCACGGCATCGCGCTAACGCCTCAGGACGTTGCGCGCACGCGCTTGAGCAGCGCCGTGGTCGATCGGTCGTGCTCGAACGGAATCGCCAGCGCCTTGCCACCCCAGCTACGCACCACGCGCGTTTCTTCCAGCGCATCGATGTCGTAGTCGCCACCTTTCACGTAGATGTCTGGACGCACGCGCTGGATGAGTTCGACCGGCGTCCGCTCGGCAAACAACACCACCAGGCTCACCGCTTCCAGGGCGGCCAGCACGGCCAGGCGATCGTCCTGAGTGTTGAGCGGGCGGTCGTCGCCCTTGCCCAGCATCCGCACCGAGGCATCGGTATTCACGCCGACCACGAGCGACGCGCCCAACGCACGCGCCTGCGCCAGATACGTGGCGTGCCCGCGATGCAGGATGTCGAACACCCCGTTGGTGAAGACCAGCGGGCGCTGCAAGGCGCGCACGCGGGCCTCCACATCGGCGGCATCGCAGATCTTCTGTTCAAAGGTGGGCGCGGGCTGGCGAGCGGTCATGGCAAAAAGCGAAGTCGGGGTGAAAAACAAAACGGCCCATCGAATCGATGGGCCGCTCACTGCCAGTGGCAAGGATCAGGCAGCTTGTTCGGCCGAGCCGAGCAGACGCGCGTTCAGTTCCTTGCGGTAGCGGTTCAGGTCTTGCACGGTTTCAAAAGTGCGTTCGAACAGCAGACCCATGTTGTGCAGGATGCGCTCGATGACCTTCTTTTCCCAACCGGCGTCGAACTTGATCTGCTCGTCCAGCCAGTGCTCCAGCCAGTCCGGGTTCGGCAGGCGCGACTGCACCGTGTCTTGCGGGAACAGCGCCTTGTTCACGTGCAGGTTGGTCGGGTGGAGCGGCTTCTCGGTGCGGCGCGCCGAAGCCATCAGCACGCCGATCTTGGCGAATGCGCTGCGCGCGCTGTCGCCGAACTGGCCGAGGTACTTCTTCATGTAACGCAGGTAGGCGCCGCCATGGCGGGCTTCGTCCTGCGACAGATGCTTGTAGATCGCCTTGATGACCGGCTCGGTGTGCCATTCGGAGGCACGGCGGTACCAATGGTTCAGACGGATTTCGCCGCAGAAGTGCAGCATCAGCGTTTCAAGCGGCGGGGCCGGATCGAACTCGAAGCGCACGTTGTGCAGTTCTTCTTCGGTCGGCACGAGGTCCGGGCGGAAGCGGCGCAGATATTCCATCAGCACCAGCGAGTGCTTCTGCTCTTCAAAGAACCACACGCTCATGAACGCCGAGAAATCGGAGTCGTGACGATTGTCACGCAGGAACATCTCGGTGGCCGGCAGGGCTGACCACTCGGTGATGGCATTCATCTTGATGGTCTGCGCTTGCGCGTCGGTCAGCAGCGACGCATCGAACGTGTCCCACGGAATATCCTTTTCCATATTCCAGCGGACCGCTTCCAACGACTTGAACAATTCGGGATAGAGCATGGTAAGCCTTTGAATTTGCAGGCGGATTCTAGCAGACCTGCTTGACCGGCCCCCGTTTTTCATGGTTGCCGGAGCAAAGTTCCTGGTCTGCCCGTTTCCTCGTCACAACAGGCCTGCCGGTGCCACTGGTGCAACGTGGTCCGGCGACCCCCTCACGCGCGATGCCGCCGCGCGCTGTCTCGCGGTAGGCCGCGATGTGATCGGCAGCACGTGCGCTGTCGTCTTTTGTGTCGGACCGGACTACGCCCGGCGAGGTTTCAGTATAGGAAGCGTTGCAATTCGTGCGGCGAGTGGCACGCAACGCATACCGCACATTCCACCCGGTGCGACTTCGGGGCGTTATACCCTAGACTGAAGACAAATTCCGGTTCGCCGGCTGAGCGTCCGCTTTTGGAGATTCCCCATGTTGTTTCCCGCTACCGTTTCCGCGCGCCCGCGCCTGCAATTGCACGCCGCGGGTGCGCTGCGCCGGCACCATGTGCTGATGATCGTCATCGCGATTGCCATTGCCGTCATTGCATTGCTGCTGCCCCGCACGGGGCATGCCGCTGCGGCTGGTGTCGCGCCGACCGCGCAAGCGCCGGTCGCCGCGGGCGCCTGTCCTGCGAGCCTGAACTTTCGCGTCAAACGCCTGCAGGACGATGCGCCGCAAGACCTGTGTCAGTACGCCGGCCGCGTCGTGCTGGTGGTCAATACCGCCAGCTATTGCGGCTACACGCATCAATACGAAGGGCTCGAAGCGCTGTATGCAAAGTACCGTGACAAGGGCCTGACGGTGCTGGGCTTTCCGTCCAACGACTTCCAGCAGGAACCCGGCAACAGCAAGCAGATCGCCGATTTTTGCTACAACACGTACGGCGTGAAATTCCCGATGTTCTCGAAGACGGCCGTGGTGGGCTCGGGTGCGTCGCCGCTGTATGCGTGGCTCGCGACGCAGACAGGCCAGCCGCCCAAATGGAATTTCCACAAGTACCTGCTCGACCGCACCGGCCGCGTGGCAGCGGTATTCCCGAGCAGCGTCGAACCGAGCGACCCGGCGCTCATCAAGCGTATCGATGCGCTGCTGGCTGAACCGTCGACACAGTCATCACGCTGATCACGCTGATCACGCTGCGCGCATCGTGTCCGGAATCGCGCCGTACAGAAACGCCGCCAACTCGTCGCGGCGGCCCTGCACATCGCGCTCACCCAGGTCGATCAGTTCCTGCGTGAACTCCGGCTCAAAAAGCAGATAGCTGGCGAATGCCGCGCCGCGCGCCTCGGTGCCGCCCAGCGGCTTGAGCAGCGCCCGCACCGTGCCAGGCAGGCGCTGCACGTGGCGGGAGGCAATCAGCTCGATGCGCTCGGACGGCGCCATCACCAGCACTTCGATCTTGCGCCAGCCATCGCGCGCGTCGGCGATCTCGGGGTTGCGCGCCACCATGGCGTTGACATGCTGCAGCCGTTCGATGTCAGCCGACAGCCCATCGAGAAAGATGCTCGCCAGCGCCTGCCCAGCAATCTGCGCGAGCGACGGGTAGCCCGACGCCGGCACCGTGTCGTACCAGCCGGGTTGCGTGCGAGATGCCGCGCCCACCACCAGAATGCGATTCGCGCCCAGATGAATGGCGGGGCTTAACGGCGACATCTGCCGCATCGTGCCGTCGCCGAACCATTCGTCGTTCCCTTCGAGCGGCACCGGCTCGGCCGGGAAGACAAACGGGATGCTAGACGACGCGAGCATGTGCGACACGCCGATCTGGTCTGCCACGGCAATCCGCTGCGAACGCCGCCACGGCAGCACGACATGCGGCGATTGATAGAACGTGACGTGGCGACCGGTGGTGTATGACAACGCGGTGATGGCCAACGCGCGCAGTGCCCCGGCGTCGAATGCGGCCTGCACCTGCTGGCCGTCGTGTTGCGACTCCAGCAGTTCGCGCAGCGGGGTGTTGTCGAACAGCGCGCGCGGCGTGTGGCCGGTCATCCAGCCGAACGCCAGCGCAGTCAGCCAGCGCGCGCCGCTGGAGCCGACGCGGCCGACGTCGGTGCGATAGACGCGATCGGCATGCAGGGTGCCCCAGAGCTCGGTGAGCGCCTCGGTGGCGAGCGTGAAGTCCTGCGCGCCGCGTGCAAGGCCCAGACTATTGATCGCGCCCGCCGATGTCCCGCAAATGACGTCGAACGGCGTGCGTGTCACACCCGGCGCATATTCGCGCGCCAATCCTGCGATGCCGCGCAGTACACCCACCTGATAGGCGGCACGCGCGCCGCCGCCCATCATCAAGAGCGCAGTGCAGTCGATCGACATCGATCAGGGCGTGTCGTTGGTGGGCTTGCGCGGTGCAGATTTCGCAGGCGCTTTCTTGGCTGCCGCCTTCTTGGCGGCGGGCTTGGCCGTCTTGCCTGCAGGCGCCTTGGCGGCCGGCTTCGGGGTCGCCTTGGCGGCAGCGCGCTTCGGCCCGGCCGGCGCTGTCGGCGCTTCGATGTCTTCCGGCGCCGCATCGAGCCCTTCCGCGCCCGGTGCCCCGGCAAAGCCCGGAAAGCCGCCCGGGAAACCCGGCATCAGGTTCTGCGGCATTGGCATGGCAGCCGCTGCGGAGCTGGCGATCTGGTTGAACTGCTGCTGGAGCATGTTCCACCACGGGGACGGGTCCAGCGCGGCGGCGGCGGCGCGGGCGGCTGCCTGCGCAGCGGCCTGGGCCTGGGCATTCGCGACGCGGGCTTCAGCCTGATCGTCGTCGGTGGCTTCTTCTGCCTCGTCTTCGTCTTCGGGCGGCGGTTCGTCGTTAGCCGGCTTGGCTGTGGCGGCGGTGTGGGGCCACGCGGGCTTGGATTCCTCATCTGAAGACGAGGAGGATGACGAGGATGACGATGCGCCCGGCGTCAGGCCGTCGAACGCAGACTTCATGGCCTCGGGCGACAGCGCTGAGCCAAACGTCTGCAAGGCCACCAGCGTGGCGCGCTGTACCTCCAGGCCCTGGATCGCCGTGCGCAGCAGGCTGGCGTTCAGTTGCAGCCAGCTCTCCACGGCGCGCAGGTCGTGGATACGCTTGTCGATTTCTTCGAGGTCCATCGGCGGCGCGGCAAAGCTCGCCATGCTGGGCATGCCGCCACCGGCCATCCCGGCAAAGCCGCCGCCCCACAGCTTGCGCAGGAAATCAAAACCGCCTTCGGCGAAATTGGGCATCTGGGTGAACATGGTGTCTCCTACAAATCGGTCGGGGGTCGGGCGCGCTTGCGGGTCTTCATCTTCAATCAGGCACCGTCGAATGTGGGCGGACGCTTGTGGCGCAGGCTCGCAATGCCCTCGCGCACGTCAGGGCCCGCGAAGCCCATGAATTCAAGCGCCAGCGACGTATCAAAACTTGGGCCCGCCATGCGCAACCAGTTGTTCAGCGCGTACTTGGTCCACCGGATGGCCGTCTGCGAACCCGCCGCCAGGCGCTCGGCGATCTCGAATGCGCGGTTGACGAGTTCCGATTCGGGCACGGCCAGCGAGACGAGCCCGATGCGCTCGGCCTCGTCGCCTGTCATGGATTCGCACAGCAGCAAGTAGTACTTGGCCTTGGCCATGCCGCACAACAGCGGCCAGACGATGGCCGCGTGGTCGCCCGCCGCCACGCCCAGGCGCGTGTGGCCGTCGACGATGCGGGCATCCTTGGCAGCGATGGAAATATCGGCCAGCAATCCGGCTACCAGCCCTGCGCCCACGGCCGGGCCGTGCATGGCGCTGACAATGGGCTTGTCGCAGTTGATGACGTTGTAGACGAGGTCGCGTGCCTCGTTCCAGACACGGGTGCGCACCTCGAAGTCGTCGGCCATCTGCTCGACGAGGTGCAGATCGCCGCCGGCCGAAAAGCCCTTGCCCTCACCGCGGATGAGCGCAACGCGCACCGAGGGCTCGGCGGAAACATCGCGCCAGATTTCCGCCAGCTCACGGTGCAGCCCGGCATCGGCCGTGGACAATTTGCGGTTGGCCGACTGCGCCGCACCCATCACGATTTCGAGGATGGGGCCGTGCTGGACGAGCGTCAGCGCCTGGTAGCGGGCAAAACGGGGAGCGAGCGAGGTCATGGCGTCCGAGGTAATGAATCAAGCATAGCGGATGAGATCGCGCATGCAACGCGGGATGTGCGCCCTCGTCACTTCGCGGTATCGGCCAGGTGCCACTGGCCACGGCGGATCTGCGCCATGACGCGGGCACGCTGGTCCAGGCCAACGTGGTCTTGCGGGCTCATGTTCACCACGCCGGTGCTGGTAGGCAGATCGCGCACCTGCTCCAGTGCATCGCGCAGCGCCTCGCGAAAGGCCGGCGTGCCGGGCTTGGCGCGTTTGAGCGCCACCGGCACCGCACGCTGCAACAGCAAGCCGATGTCGCCGGTGTAGGCCGCGAAGATCGACACGCTGCCCTTGCCAAAGGCGGCCTCGTAGCGGCGCGCGAAATCCAGTGCCTGCTTCCTGGCTGGGTGGGTATCAGCCAGTTCGGCGGCAACCATCACGGGGCCGGTCGGCACGTAGGCGCCTTCGCAGTCCTTGCCGCATAGCCTGACGAAATCGTTGTTGGATACGCCGTGGTTGAAGTAAATCTTGCCGGTGTAGCCCCGCTCCGCCAGCGCGCGAGCCGGCAGCGCGGCCGGCGTTCCGGAACCACCAATCACCACCGCGTCGGGCTTGTTGGCGAGCAGACGCAGCACCTGCGCCGTCACGCTGTTGTCCGTGGGCGAAAAACGCTCGGTATCGGTAATACGGATGTGCTTGAGATCGGCAAAGCGCTGCACCTCCGTCAGGAAGGCCTCGCCGAGTGCATTTGCAAAGCCGAAGTAAGCAATGGTTTTCACGCCGTGCGCCGCGGCGTGCTCGGCAATCAGCGAGGCCATGTGCGAGTCCGAATGCGGCGTCTTGAAGATCCAGCGCCGCTTGGCATCCATCGGCTCGACCAACCGGGCGGATGAGGCCAGCGAGATCACGGGCGTCTTGCCCTCGGCCGCGGCGTCGATCATCGCCAGCGTATTCGGCGTCGTGGAAGAGCCAACGATGACGTCAACGTTGGACTCGCTCATCAGCTTGCGCGTGTTGGTAACGGCGCGCGTGGTGTCCGACGCATCGTCAAGCACGATCACGTCGACTTTTTCGCCGCCAATCTCGCTTGGCCACAGCGTGGTGGCGTTCTTCTCGGGCTGCCCCAGCGAGGCCTGCGGCCCGGTGGCCGACACCGTGACCCCGACGCGGATGTCCGCCAGTGCGGCGGAAGACAGCAAAGCCAGACCAGCCAGTACGCCTGCGTGCCGCCACTTCGGTCGCTGCATTGGGGGTCTCCTCCCGTGGTTTGGCAAAGAGCGTAGCGGTTTTGCGGCGGTTTGGCGATGCGGAGTCGCCCAGGCTGGACAGGTTCAGGCAGCCAGCGCCGTGATGCCGGCGCGGGGCAGCGCATCCTCGACCAGCGCGCGCATCGATTCAAGCACCGCAGATTGCGGCATCAGACCAAAGTTATGCAGCGCCATCACGTGGTCGACGCCCATGTCGAACAGCCGCGCGAGCTTCCCGGCCACCGCATCGGGCGTGCCGAACAACGACAGGCCGCTGGCCAGCACATCGTCGTACGTCTGGCGGCGCGCGTAGAGACGCGTTGCAACGTACAGGTCGAACGCGTCGGCGGCCGTCGCGCGTACGGCGGCTTCGGTCGGGCCCACATGCGTGTGCAGCGCGACGGCCGCCATGCCACGCGTGTCGGCAATGCCTGCTTCGGCCAAGCCGCGCCGGTAGTCGTCCATCAACGCGCGGATGTCATTGAAGCTGTCGACCGACGCATACGGCACGAACAGCATGCGCCGGCCCTGCCGGCCAATGTGATACGCCGCCTCGCGCCGCAGGATCGCCACGTGGATCGGCACGTGCGTCTGCACCGGCAGCACGTTGAGGCGCACGTCGCGCAGCGTGTGGAACTGACCCGCGTGGTGCACGCGCTCACCGGCCAGCAGCCGCTCGACGAGCATCAGCGCTTCGTCAAAGCGCTCGCGCTTGACGGCGGGATCGACGTCGTAGCCTTCGAACTCGTGCTTGAGGTAGCCGGAGCCCACGCCCAGCGACAGCCGTCCGCCCGAAAGCGCATCGACCATCGCGTAGTTCTCTGCAACGGTGGCCGGATGATGGAAGGTGAGGATCGAAATGGCCGTGCCCAGCCGCAGGCGTTGCGTCTGCGCGGCCAGATGGGAGAGAAAGACCGCTGGGTTGGGAACGGCGCCGTACTCGTGAAAGTGATGCTCGGCCACCCAGAAGGTGTCGTAGCCGAGCGCTTCGGCGTGGCGCGCCTGGGCGATGACGTCTGCGTAGAGTTGCGGCAGACTGCGGGGCCGGTCGGGGTAGTGGTCCTGGACGGAAAAGATCGACAGCTTCATGGCGTCTCCCGGGGTTTCGAGGTCTTTTCCAGCGCGCAGGGCCGCCGCGCCGGTTGTATCTTTTTACGTAACGCGTATCTTATAAAGCGACACTCGAGACATCAAGATGCCCATCGACGCTCCCCTGCCGCCGGACACATCGCCCGACGAACTGCCCGCAGAAGACGCCGCACCTGAACGCACCAGCGCCGGCATCCAGTCCGCCGAGATCGCGCTGAGCGTGCTTTCGGCGATGGCGCATGCCGGTGGCGCACACGCCGTCTCAGAACTGGGCCGCCAGCTAGGCATGCCGCGCGCGAAGGTGCACCGTTATCTGGTGTCGCTGGAACGCATGGGTTTTGTCGAGCAGGATCCAGCCTCGGCCCGTTATCGGCTCGGCACACAGGCCTTGCAGGTGGGGCTGTCGGCGCTGTCCGACGTGGATTTCGTGCGCGAAGGCAGCAACCTGCTGCCTAAGCTGGCCGAACGGCTGAACGAAAGCGTGTTTCTGTCGATCTGGACCGCGCGCGGCCCCGTCATCGTGCGCTGGGAAGACAGCGGCCGGCCGGTGGCGGTCAATGTGCGGGTGGGCTCGGTCATGCCCCTGCTGAATTCAGCGACGGGCCAGGCGTGCGCGGCGTGGGTGCCTGAAATCCAGATCGTCTCGCTCATCGACCGCGAGCTGCGCGGCCCCGGCGCCGGCAAGGCGGGTCTGACCGACTGGCTGAACTGCCGCGCGCGCTGGCAGGCGGTGCGGCAGGAGGGCGTCGCGCGCATCGGCGGGACATTGGTGCACGGCATCGATTCAGTGGCCGTGCCGGTGCTCGATTCCCAGGGCAAGCTGGCCGGGGCGATCACGGCGCTGGGCTTGTCCAGCGTGTTTGATTCGAGCCTGGAAGGGCCCGCCGCGCGGCTGTTGCGCGAGGCCGGGCGCACGCTGTCGCTGCGCCTGGGGTATCACGGGCAGGCCCTGACGGCCGGTGCCGCTGCGCCAAAACGGGGGCGCCGTCCGCGGACGGCGCCCGAATCCGCGTAAGGCAAGGCTTACGCCTGCGTGCCCGGCGCAACGACTTCCTGGTCGATCGCCCCGAAAATCGACACGCCGTTGGCGTCGAACATCTCGATCTTCACGGTGTCGCCGTAGCGCATGTACTCGGTGACGGGCGCCCCGGATTCGAGGGTTTCCAGCATGCGTTTCTCGGCAATGCACGCGTACCCCTTGCTGCGGTCCACGTTGGAAATCGTGCCGGAGCCGACGATGCTGCCCGCGCGCACGTTGCGCGTCTTGCAGATATGCGCGATCAACTGCCCGAAGTCGAACACCATGTCGGTGCCGCACTCGGGCTGGCCAACTTTCTTGTTGTTCCAGCGCACCGTCATTGGCAGGTGCACCTTGCGTTCGCGCCAGGCGTCGCCCAATTCATCGGGTGTGACGGCCACGGGCGAGAACGACGTGGCCGGCTTACTTTGAAAGAAGCCGAAACCCTTGCCCAGCTCCGCGGGAATCAGATTGCGCAGCGACACATCGTTGGCGAGCACGATCAGGCGGATGCCCTCGGCAGCGGCGGCCGGCTCGGTGCCCATCGGCACGTCGCCGGTGATGACAGCGACCTCAGCTTCAAAATCGATGCCGAACGCTTCGCTGCGGCAGACGATGGGGTCGTGCGCGCCGGCCAGGTCGTCCGACCCGCCCTGGTACATCAGCGGGTCGGTCCAGAACTCGGGGGGCATCTCGGCACCGCGCGCCTTGCGCACCAGTTCAACGTGGTTCACATAGGCCGAGCCGTCGGCCCACTGATACGCGCGGGGCAGCGGGGCCATGCAGTTGGCAGCGTCGAACGCAAACGGGTGGCGTGCGCGGCCCGCGTTGAGCTGGTCGTACAGATCCTGCAACTGCGGCGCGTGGAAAGCCCAGTCGTCCAGCGCGCGCTGCAGCGTGCCGGCGATGTGCGTGGCGAAGTGAGCGGTCTTCAGGTCGCGCGAGACCACGGCCAGTTGGCCGTCGCGCGAGCCATCCTTGAGGGTGGCGAGTTTCATGTGCGTTATTTGAAAAAAGGCTGCGCGGATGGTACACCGAGCATCGGCTAAACTGGCCCGAACCGATCCATCGCCCCTGACCATGCCACCGCTGCCCGCCGACGCCGATCTCGACCTGGAGCCCGATGCCGATAGTGAATTGGATGCGCCCGCACGCTCGGGTATCCAGTCCATCGAAGTCGGCTTCCGGTTGCTGGAAGTGCTCACGCACACCAACGGCCCGATGATGCTGCGCGACCTCGCGCGTGCCGCGCCCATGAACCCCGCCAAGGCGCACCGTTACCTGGTGAGCTTTGCGCGGCTGGGGCTGGTCACGCAAACGCCTGAAGGCCGTTACGACCTTGGGCCTTTCGCGCTGGAAATGGGGCTCTTGAGCCTAAACCGGCAAGATCCGATGCGCCGCGCCCGGCCCGCTGCCGCCGCGCTGCGCGACGAGATCGATCACACCATCGGCCTGGCCGTTTGGGGCAACCAGGGCCCGGCCATCGTCCATTGGGAAGAAGCCAGCCATCCGGTGACGGTCAGCCTGCGCCTGGGCGACGTGATGCCGATGCTGAACTCGGCAACCGGCCGCGTGTTCGGCGCGTACTTACCGCGCGCGCAGACGCGCTCATTCATCCAGCGCGAACTCGATCGCATTGCGGCCAAGGGTGAGTCCGCCGACTCCGAGAACCCTGAGCTGCCGCGAACACTCGAAGCCTACGACGCCATCTGCGCCGAAGTGCGCCAGCACGGCGCCTCGCGCATCCACGGCGGGGTGTTGCCGGGCATCAACGCGATGTCGCTGCCGATATTCGACGCCAACGGCCAACTGTGTCTGGTGCTGATCGGCTTGGGCGCACAAAGCACCTTCGACACCAGCTGGAGCAGCCCGCTGGAGCGGCGCTTGCGGCTGGCCGCACAACAGCTTTCCGCCGATCTTGGATACGTTGCTTCCACCGCCCCGCAATCCTGATGAACTGAGTAGCGACCCCGTGCAACCCCGCAGGCGTCGCTCTCATCGGCTTGGCCGTCTCGGGGTGGTGCTGTTGGCCGTGCTCGTGCTGCACGTCGTTGCGGTCGTGTGGGTTGCGCGCAGCCGTCAGGTGACGTGGCCGCCCGCGCCGGAACAGATCATCCCCGCGCTGTTGCTTCGCCCTGAGCCGGTACAGCCGCCGCCCCCGGCCGCGCCCACGCCACGGCCCGCTGCACCGCATGCGCCCCATCCGGCCGCAGCGGCGCCAGCGCCAACGCCCGACCTCGCAAGCATGGACCCGTCCGAGGTCACCAGCGCTGGCGCCCAAGCCGCCGGCGATACCGGCATGGCCAGAGATCTCAGCGGCGACGGCCCGGGTGGCCCCCCAGCACCGTCCGGCGACGGCTTTTCGCTGCCGCCCTCGGCCACGCTGCGATACGCCACTTACGTCAACGGCGTGCGCAACGAAGACGGTGTGATCCGCTGGGCCACCGACGGCAAAACTTACACGCTCGCCGTGGAAATTCCGTTGCCGTTGTTCTTCGGCACACTGGCCTTTCGCAGCGCGGGCACCGTCGGCGACTATGGCCTGACCCCCACCCGCTATGAAGAAGTGCGCGGCCGCAGGCAGCCCGACGTCACCACGTTCCACTACGCGACCGAATCGGCACCCGCGTCGGGCGTGCAGAGCGCATCCACAGTCACTTTTACACGGACGCCGGCCGTGCTTCCGTTGCCGGAGGGCACACAAGACCGCTTCAGCGTCTTTCTGCAATTGACGGGATTGGCCCGCGGCGGCCCCGAGCGCATCGCCAGTCCCGGTCTTACGCTGGAATTTCCGATCGCCGATACCGATAGCGTGGAAGTCGCCCGCGTCCAGCACATCGGCGAGGACACCATCGACACGCCGAACGGCACGATTCGTGCGCAGCACTTCATACGGCTGCCGCGCCGTGCAGACGACAAGCGCCGCGTGGAGATCTGGCTGGCCGCCGATCACGGCTGGCTGCCGGTACGCCTGCGCCAGACCGAGCCCAACGGCATGCAGTTCGATCTGGTCTATCAGTCCCAGGAAGGAGGCTGACATGGACGCAAACGCCCTCTCCGCCGCCGGCACGGTGCACGCCAACGACATCGAGATCCACTACCGCACCGACGGCACGGACGGCCCCTGGGTGGTACTGGCGCACGCCCTGGGCGTCGATCACCAGTTGTGGGACAGCATCGCGCAACGCTTGGCCGGCCGTCACCGCGTGCTGCGCTACGACGCGCGCGGCCACGGCAAGACCACTGCCCCCCACGGCGCGTACACGCTGTTTCAGATGGCTGACGATGTGGCCGGGTTGCTCGATGCCCTATCGATTGAGCAGGTGCATTTCGTGGGCCTGTCGATGGGCGGCATGGTCGGGCAGGTCCTCGGGGTGCGGCACGCGCACCGGCTGCTATCACTCACCCTGTGCGACACCGTGTGCCACACGCCCATGTCGGCGCACCCAATGTGGGATGAACGCGTTGGCCAGGTCGAAGCACACGGCATGAGCGGCATCGTGGAACCCACAATGCAGCGCTGGCTGACTACGCCGTTCCGTGAAGCCCATCCCGACGTGGTTGAACGCATCCGGGCCTTGCTGCGCGCCACGCCTCCCCACGGCTATGTCGGTGCGTGCCTGGCCATCAAGGCGCTCGACACACGCAGCGCGCTCGCGCGCATCGCCTGCCCGACGCTTGTCATGACCGGCGAGCAGGACACCGGCGCGCCTGTAGAAACAGCGCGCGAAATCGCCTCGCACATTCCCGACGCCCGTTTGAAAGTGATTCCGCATGCGGCGCACCTGGCCCCTATCGAACAGGAGGAGGCCTTTCTCGCCGATCTGGATGAGTTCCTCAGGCACGCGGGATGCGAAACCCAGGTTGACACGCCATGAGGCCTGCTTGCCTTGCCGATAGTTGCAAGCGCCCCGCACACCGCCCGTCGTCCACTGGCCGAATGGCGGAAGCCCGTTTGCTCCTTTCGGTGCAGGCCCGGAAAGATATTGTTACTCGATCCCAACGCACGTCACACATTTCGCCTCGCGTTTGCGAACTTTGTGACCGATCATGAAGCCCAAGGAACAGATGGGGCAGAACGATCATGAGGCGGGAGTTGATCGGCCCTTGAAGTCATGATGGTGGGCCCCATCTACCCGGTGCAGCAGTAGAGCAGTCCCCACAACAGCAAGACAATTGACGCCTCGGAGGTGCACCATGCAAATGATCTACAACAGCGACAACTACTGTGTTGTTGAGTTCGGTGTAGATGGCCAACACGCCATGCTGGCAGCAGGCGGCTACGAGATCGTGGACAAGAACCTCAAACGTGAAATCTTCCTCGGTGGCGAGTTGGCTGAGCATTTCCGCGAGGACGTCAAGAAGCTCATCGCCAGCGAACCCACGGTGGAAGAAGTCGACGACTTTCTCGGCAAATTCGACACGGTGATGACGCAGCCGGTCACGATGCACTGAGGCACTTTGCGGGTCAGACTGCCCGCTGGAACAACCATGAAAAAACGCCCGGAGCTTGGTGCTGCCGGGCATTTTTCATTTGCCGACCGACTATCGGGCCGATAGTTTCTCTCTAGCACTGCTCCCACGGGAGACCGGCATGACGCCAGCCATTGAGGGTGTTCCGATGGCGCGTGCCGTCCAAATCGCCCTCGAAGCCGTGGCGCACGACGTAGACATCGCGGAACCCGGCTTCTTCCAGCGCGTGCGCAGCGGCCGCGGAGCGATTGCCGCTCCGGCAGATCAGCACGATCGGCCGCTCGATGCCGTGGCCGGTCAATTTGCGTACGGTCGGCACGAACTCCGGGTTCACTTCCCAGTGCGGGCCGTCATTCCAGGAGACGTGGTGCGCGCCGGCCGGATGCCCCACGAAAAGGTGTTCCATCTCGCTGCGGCAGTCGATAAAGAGGGCGGCAGGCGTACGCTGCAGGAACGCGTGGGCGTCTGTGGGGTCGAGCAGTTGCATGGCGGGCGTCAGAGCAGAGCAATTGGCGTGATGTCGATTATAGAAGCGCGATGCCCACAACGGCGGCAAGTCATTGATGCGACTGGTAAAATTCGTTTTTGGCCGCAAATTCTGGATATTGACCGGCCGCTGCACCCCGGAGTCCCGCCCATGACCGCGCCCCTGCCCTACACCCGTGCTGCCAACCTGCCCGCGCTGCTGCGCGAGCGCATCCTGATCCTGGACGGCGCAATGGGCACCATGATCCAGCGCTACAAGCTGAATGAGGCGCAGTACCGTGGCGAGCGATTTGCCGACCATCCGATCGATGTAAAGGGCAACAACGAGCTGCTGCTGCTCACCCGCCCCGACGTCATCCGTGAAATCCACGAGCAGTACCTCGCGGCCGGCGCCGACCTGATCGAAACCAACACCTTCGGTGCGACGACCATCGCCCAGGAAGACTACAAGATGGCGGAGCTGGCTTACGAGATGAACGTCGTGGCCGCCCGCCTCGCACGCGAAGCCTGCGACAAATACAGCACGCCCGACAAGCCGCGCTTCGTCGCCGGCGCCTTTGGGCCGACGCCAAAGACCGCCAGCATCTCGCCCGACGTGAACGACCCGGGCGCACGCAACGTCAGCTTCGACCAACTGCGCGATGCGTATTACGAGCAGGGTAAGGCGCTGCTCGAAGGCGGCGCGGACGTGTTCCTGGTCGAGACGATCTTTGACACGCTCAACGCCAAGGCGGCGCTGTTCGCCATCGATCAGCTTTTCGAAGACACCGGCGAGCGCGTGCCCGTGATGATCTCCGGCACCGTCACGGACGCCTCGGGCCGCATCCTCTCGGGCCAGACCGTCGAGGCGTTCTGGAACAGCCTGCGCCACGCCAAGCCAATCACCTTCGGTTTGAACTGCGCGCTGGGTGCTGCGTTGATGCGTCCGTACATTGCCGAACTGGCGAAGATCTGCGACGCGGCCGTCTCGTGCTACCCGAATGCCGGCCTGCCCAACCCGATGAGCGACACGGGTTTCGATGAAACGCCTGACGTCACCTCCAGCCTGGTCGACGAGTTCGCCTCGGCCGGCCTGGTGAATCTGGTGGGCGGCTGCTGCGGCACCACGCCGGAGCACATCAAGGCGATTGCCGAGCGCGTGGCCAACCGCAAGCCGCGCGCATGGCCCGGCCAATACAAAGAAGCCGCCTGAGCACAGGCCCCACGCCCGTACACCGCCGTCCCCATTCGCATCAAACGATCATGACCGACCACCCCATGCGCCTCTCTGGCCTCGAACCATTCAACATCGGCGAGAGCACCCTGTTCGTCAACGTCGGCGAGCGCACCAACGTCACCGGGTCCAAGGCGTTCGCGCGCATGATCCTGAACAGCCAGTTCGACGAGGCGCTGGCCGTGGCGCGCCAACAGGTCGAAAACGGCGCACAGGTGATCGATATCAACATGGACGAGGCGATGCTCGATTCGAAAGCGGCGATGGTGCGCTTCCTGAATCTGATCGCCTCGGAGCCCGACATCGCGCGGGTGCCGATCATGATCGACTCGTCCAAGTGGGAGGTGATCGAGGCAGGCCTGAAGTGCGTGCAGGGCAAGGCGATCGTCAACTCGATCTCGCTCAAGGAGGGCGAAGAACAGTTCGCGCACCACGCGAAGCTCATCAAGCGCTACGGCGCGGCCGCCGTGGTGATGGCGTTTGACGAGCAAGGCCAGGCCGACACGTTTGCCCGCAAGACCGAGATCTGCAAGCGCAGCTACGACTTCCTGGTCAACAAGGTCGGCTTCGCGCCGGAAGACATCATCTTCGACCCGAACATCTTTGCGGTCGCCACCGGGATCGAAGAACACAACAACTATGCCGTGGACTTCATCGAAGCCACGCGCTGGATCAAGCAGAACCTGCCGTACGCGAAGGTGAGCGGTGGCGTGTCGAACGTGTCGTTCTCGTTCCGCGGCAACGACGTGGTGCGCGAGGCGATCCACACCGTGTTCCTGTACTACGCGATTCAGGCCGGCATGGACATGGGCATCGTCAACGCCGGGCAGCTTGGCGTGTACGAGAACCTCGACCCCGAGCTGCGCGAGCGCGTGGAAGACGTGGTGCTCAACCGCCGCCCCGACGCCACCGACCGCCTGCTGGAAATTGCAGACCGCTACAAGGGCGGCGGCACAAAGCGCGAAGAAAACCTCGCCTGGCGCCAGGAGCCCGTGGAAAAGCGGCTGGCCCACGCGCTCGTGCACGGCATCACCGACTACGTGGTCGAAGACACTGAAGAAGTCCGCCAGAAGATCTTTGCCGCCGGCGGCCGTCCGATCCAGGTCATCGAAGGCCCGCTGATGGACGGCATGAATATCGTGGGCGACCTCTTCGGTGCCGGGAAGATGTTCCTGCCGCAGGTGGTGAAATCCGCCCGCGTGATGAAGCAGGCGGTGGCGCACCTGATTCCTTTCATCGAAGAAGAAAAGCGCCAGATTGCAGCGGCCGGCGGCGACGTCCGCTCGCGCGGCAAGATCGTCATCGCCACCGTCAAGGGCGACGTGCATGACATCGGCAAGAACATCGTCACCGTCGTGCTCCAGTGCAACAACTTCGAAGTCGTGAACATGGGTGTGATGGTCCCGTGCAACGACATCCTGGCCAAGGCCAAGGTGGAAGGCGCGGACATCATTGGCCTATCGGGCCTGATCACGCCGTCGCTTGAAGAGATGGCCTACGTGGCGTCGGAGATGCAGCGCGACGAATACTTCCGCGTGAAGAAAATCCCGCTGCTGATCGGCGGCGCGACGACGAGCCGCGTGCATACCGCCGTGAAGATCGCCCCGAATTACGAGGGCCCGGTGGTGTACGTGCCGGACGCCTCGCGTTCGGTAAGCGTGGCGTCAAGCCTGCTGTCGGACGAAGGCGCCGCACGTTACGTGGAAGAACTGCACGCAGACTACGACCGCATCCGCACCCAGCACGCCAACAAGAAGGCCACGCCGATGGTGTCGCTGGCAGCCGCGCGCGCCAACAAGACCAAGATCGACTGGAGCAACTACACGCCGCCCAAGCCGAAGTTCATCGGCCGCCGCGTGTTCAAGAACTACGACTTGAACGAGCTCGCGCAGTACATCGACTGGGGCCCGTTCTTCCAGACGTGGGACCTCGCCGGCAAATTTCCGGACATCCTCAACGACGAGATCGTCGGCGAATCGGCCCGCAAGGTGTTCTCGGACGGCAAGAGCATGCTGGCGCGCCTGATCGCCGGGCGCTGGCTCACGGCCAACGGCGTGATCGCGCTGCTGCCGGCCAATACCGTCAACGACGACGACATCGAGATTTACACCGACGAATCGCGCTCGGAAGTCGCGCTCACCTGGCGCAACATCCGCCAGCAGAGCGAGCGCCCGATCATCGATGGCGTGATGCGCCCGAACCGCTGCCTGGCCGATTTCATCGCGCCCAAGAGCACCGGCATTGCCGACTACATCGGCCTGTTTGCCGTGACGGGCGGCATCGGGGTGGAAAAGCGCGAGAAGCAGTTCGAAGCCGACAACGACGACTACAGCGCAATCATGCTCAAGGCCCTGGCCGACCGCTTTGCCGAAGCCTTTGCCGAGTGCCTGCACGCCCGCGTGCGTCGCGACTTGTGGGGCTACGCACCCGATGAGACGCTGGACAACGATGCGCTCATCCGGGAAGAGTACAAGGGCATCCGCCCCGCGCCGGGCTACCCGGCCTGCCCGGAACACACCGTCAAGCGCGACATGTTCCGCGTGCTCGACGCGCAGGAGATCGGTATGGACCTGACCGAAGCGCTGGCGATGACGCCCGCGGCGTCCGTCTCGGGCTTTTTCATGTCGCATCCGGACAGCACCTACTTCACGCTCGGCAAGATCGGCCAGGATCAGGTGGACGACATGATCGCTCGCAGCGGCGAAGACCGCGCCTTTGTGGAGCGCGCCCTCGCCCCGAATCTCTGATTCTGTGACAAGACGTTTAAGACATGGCGTGATCCACACCGTGTCTTACGTCCGCAAACCCTTGCCAATATTGGCTTTGCTGGGGTTTCAAGAGGGGCGCTCCTTACATTACAAAGGCTTACACCCCCTAACAGTCGTAACCGGCACGGCTCCATAGACTGAACCCATTCACTCAACACACACAGAGTGATGCCGCGACGAATTCCTCGCGTGGCAGTTCGGAATGAAAGGAGTCTCTCCATGAACAAGCTGCTGATCTCCCTGTCCGCCATCGCTATTGCTGCTGCTTCGGCCTACGCCAACGCACAAACCCCGTCGGCCGGCGCGTCGCTGCAAAGCAACGGCACTGCGGCCGTGGCGCCCGCGCAAGGCAATGCCGGCGTGGGCCTGAAGGCCGATGCGAAGTCGGACGGCGGCGCCAAGGTGGACACCGACTCCACCAAGAGCCAACTGAATACCAAGGCCGAGCACGGCGCCAAGGCCGCACACGAACACAAGGCCAAGACGGAAGCCGGCGTCGACAAGACCGCCGACAAGGCCGGCAAGTCGGTCAGCAAGACCGAAAAATCGGCAGAGAAGTCGGGCAAGGCCGCGAAGGCAGACACCGCCGCGGGCCTGAGTGCCGACGCCGCTACCACAACGCAGACGAAGTAATACGCATCGCGCCGGCCGAGCCGGCGCCATGTGGCCACTCCGGGGCGGAATTCATCCGCCCCGTTTTCTTTGGGCGCCCGGCCTCGGGCACGTAGATTGCTCTTCGGGAGGCATCGACATGTTGCTATTCATGCACATTCCCGAGGTCTTTTATGGAAACGCAGACAAAGCCTTCTCAATCCGCCAGCACGAGGGGGCCCGTTTTGGCGCAACAGTCCGATACAATTGCTGTCGTATCGAACCAACAAGCGCAGCGCACGGAGTCGGGCAACCTTCCCAGTGCGCTCATAAGGAGCAGCATGATTCGCGTCCTGATTGCGGATGACCACGAGATCGTCCGCGCCGGCCTTCGACAGTTTCTGTCCGAAGAGCGGGACATCGAAGTCGCGGGGGAAGCGGCCAGTGGGGAAGAGGTGATGGAGCAACTCCGCACCGGGGCCTTTGACGTCGTGGTGCTCGACATTTCCATGCCCGATCGCAACGGCATCGACACCCTCAAGCTGGCTCGCCAGCGCCATCCGGATCTGCCGGTGCTGATCCTGTCGACCTTCCCGGAAGACCAGTACGCCATTAATCTCATCCGCGCAGGTGCCTCGGGCTATCTGACCAAGGAAAGCGCGCCGGACGAGCTGGTCAAGGCCATCCGCACCGTGTCGCAAGGCCGTCGCTACGTCAGCCCGACCGTGGCCGAACTGCTGATCGGCGGCCTGGAAAAACCGACCGACCAGCCGCTGCACCAGACGCTGTCCAAGCGCGAATTCCAGATCTTCTGCAAGCTGGCGCGCGGACAATCGGTATCGGTCATCGCGGAAGAGTTGTTCCTGAGCGTCAAGACGGTCAGCACGTACCGCACGCGGATTCTGGAAAAGATGGGCATGAAGTCCAATGCCGATCTGACTTATTACGCTATCAAGAACGGCTTGGTCGAGTAAGACCCCGTGGGGCGCCCGCACCCCTTGGGCGCGCCGCAAACCCAACGGGTATGTAGGACAACGCCTGATACCACCTCGGCAACCCGCTGGCTAACATCAACCCATGCTGGATCAAGCCGTCACCCTCTCCGCCCGTGGCCTGCGTGTCCTCCTGATCGAGGACTCCCCTGTGCTTCGTGGCATGGTGTTGGAATACCTCAAGGCCTCCGCCTTCGTGGCGACGGTCGAATGGGCAGACACCGAAGATTTGGCGCTGCGCCTCCTCGGGCAAGGCAATTACGACGTCGTCATCGTTGACCTGCAATTGCGGCAGGGCAACGGGTTCAAGGTCCTTCAAACCTTGCGCGATCAGGCATCGCCCAGCGTGCGCATCGTCTATACCAACCACGCGCAAGTGCCGACCTACCGGCAGCGCTGCTTCGAAGCCGGCGCCAACTATTTCTTCGACAAGTCGCTCGAGCTCGACAAGGTGTTTGAGGTCATCGAAGAGCGCGCCGGCGTGGGCCGCCCCCGCCCGCAGCCCGCGCAGCATTTCCACCCCTGAGATTGTTCGCGCGCGCCGCAAATACCGCCGCGCTGCGCGCCCAACGTTATTTCTCACCCCAAGGAGCGTTCGATGAAGACCTTGTGTGCCGCACTTGCACTGACGTGTATGTTCCTGGCTGGCTGCAACACCATGGCCGGCGCCGGCAAAGACATCCAGACCGGTGGTCAGAAGCTGGAGAACTCGGCCGACAACGTCAAGCAGAAGATGTAACGCCCGCGTCAGCCACTCCGGCATCAAAAACAAGAAGCCCCGTGATGGGGCTTTTTGTTTGGGCAGCACCAGGCGAGCGACCTACACCGTTGCGCCGCCGTGGCCCGGCGCGGGCGCAATACCGCCAGTGAGCGCCTGCATGCCCGACGGTTCGTTGGCCGCACTCCGGTCGAAGACGGCATCGCTGGGAGGCAGCTCAACGATGATCGTCACGCCTCCGCCCGGCATTGAATCGATGACGAGCGTGCCGCCCAGCGCAATGGCGCGCTGCTCCATCCCGAGCAGGCCGTGATGGCCAACCATGCGGCGGCGCTCGATATCGGCAGGGAAGCCTTGGCCGTTGTCGCGCACGCGCAAGCGCACGCCCTCTTCACCTACATCGAGCGCCACCGACACCGTGGTCGCATGCGCGTATTTCGATGCGTTGGTCAGCGATTCCTGCACGATCCGATACAGCGCGATGGCGGCATCGTCGGTCAGCTTGGGCATATCGTCGGGCAGGCTCACTTCCGTATGCCAGCCATTGCGCGTGCCGACGTCTTCGGTCAATTGCGAGAGCGCTTCCACCAGCCCCAGGTTCAGCAAGATGGTCGGGCGAAGGTCTTCGATCAGGCGGCGCTTGATCTGGATGCCCTGATCGACGTGGGCCATCACGCGGGTAATCTTTTCACTCACGGCCGGCTCGCTGCTGTGCACGCGTGAGCGCAGCCAGTGGAGATCCATCTTCGTGGCGGTGAGAATAGCGCCCAATTCGTCGTGCAACTCGCGCGCCAGGCGCGTCTTCTCGTCTTCGGTTACGCGCTGCAAGTGCGCGGCGAGGTCACTCAACTGTCGCGTACGCTCACGCACCATGCGGTCGAGTTTCTGGCTTTCCTCTTCGGCCATGTCGCGCTCGCGCTCCGTCACGGCAAGGCGCTTGGCGTGCTGCATGCCCAATACCACCAGCAGGATGATGTTGACCGCCGTGATGAGCGCAATGCCGTAGCGCGAGAGGGCCAGGTCGCGCTCGGCGTGTTCAAGACTGCGCGCCACGGTGGCGATCTCACGCTGACGCAGTCGATCCAGCCCCTGTCGCACCGCTTCCATCGACGCCTTGCCGAAATCGGTGCGCACAAGATCGAGCGCCACTTCCAGGTCTCGCTTGCCGTAGATGAGCGTGAGTTCCATCTCGGTGAGCTTGCGGCTCACCTGGAGCGCTGTCTCCGAGAACAGCTTGAGCGCGTCAGGATCGTTGGCGTAGTGATCGCGAATTTCTGCCATCAACGCGTGGATGTGCGGGATGGCCTTGTTGTATGGATCGAGATATTCGTCCTTGCCCGTGAGCAGGAACCCGCGTTGCCCGGCCTCGGCATTCACCAGTTCGGCCAGCAGTTCGTTGATGGCGGTTTCAGCCTGCTGCGACTGAATCACCTGCCGATAGCCCTGGCTCAGGCGGATGTTGCCCGTCTCTGAGGCAATCAGCACCCCGAGCGTCAGCAGAATGCCGCCGGCGAGCAGCAGAGTGGAGCGCAAGGATGACCGCATGGCATGCAGACCCATAGGAAACGTCAAACCGCCCGACGCGGCGTGCGTTGCGTTTGTGTTTTTTTGGCAATTCGGATGATACCGCGTGGGCGCCCCGGGCGACACTTGGGAAGCACCCGGGTCAGGCACGCAATGTGCGTGGGAGTACGCCGCAGGGCAGTGCCCTGCATCCCATCCATCCGAATCGGAGACGACAACATGCTCAAATGGGCACTCATCTTCGCCATCATCTCCCTGGTGGCAGGCGTGCTGGGCTTTACCGGCATTGCCGCAGGTGCGGCAAGTATCGCCAAGGTCCTGTTCTTCATCTTCGTGGTGCTGTTCGTGCTGTTTCTGGTGTTGGGCGTCACGGTCTTCAAGGCCGTCGATTAGCGGCCAACCTAGAGCGGAAGCGCGGCCCGTGTCTTGCTAGCCGTTTTGGGACACGTGGCCCGCTTTTGCACAAGCCGAATCGCACTCAAGACAACCACGCCGCAGGTGTGTGCCGCCCTGCGGCGTCACGACGAGGAGCCTCCCCATGTCACTTTTTGCCAACCATCGCGTCCGCAGTCGGATTGATGAAGTCAACGACCGCGCGCGCCGCGTGATGGACAGCGCCAGCGACGCCGTCGACCACGCCCGCAGCGCCTCTCGGCCCGCCGTGGAAGATGTTCAAAGCCTGCTGCGCTCGCTTGAGGACGCCATCCATACGTTGACGGACGAAGGCAGCGCCGAAGCCGATCGCGCAAGCCGTACGCTTCAGGCGCGTGCCGACCAGCTGCGCCGCGCAGCCAACGAGCGTGCCCACCAGGCCCGCGAACGCATGGACTGGGCACTCGGCCGCACGGAAGAAACCATCACTGCGGCACCGTTCAGGGCGGTTGGCGTGGCCGTGGCCATTGGCGCGGCGATCGGCTTGGTCGTGGCACTGGCCGGCAGCGGCCGTCGCGACGGTAGCGAATAACCCTCTACGCCAATCACCGCAGGAGCAACCACATGAGTCTGACCAACGTCGCCGCCCCCTCGGAAAGCGGCTTTCTCACCGACATCAAGACTTTGCGCGAACGTGCCCGCAAGCACATCGAGGAAGGTGCGGTGACCGAAGATTACAAAGCCGATCGGGAGACCGTGCTACGGCTGCTGAACGAGGCGCTGGCGACGGAACTGATCTGCGTGCTGCGCTACCGGCGCCATCATTTCATGGCCAAGGGCATCAACGCAGAACCCATCGCAGCAGAATTCCTGGTGCACGCCAACGAGGAACAGGCCCACGCCGACAGCATCGCCGCCCGCATCGTGCAACTGGGCGGCGAACCCAACTTCAACCCTGAAGGGTTGTCCACGCGAAGCCATTCCGAGTACGTCGAAGCCGAGAGCCTGGTCGACATGATCAAGGAAAACCTGGTGGCCGAACGGATCGCGATCGACAGCTACCTGGAGATGATCCGCTACATCGGCGATCGAGACCCCACCACGCGGCGCGTGCTGGAACAGATTCTGGCCGTGGAAGAAGAACACGCGGACGAACTCTCCGACATGCTGCACGACCAATAAGTCGACCAATAAGGCGACCGCAGCAGAACTAGACACCGGCCAACGCGCCAGCCCCCTCCCCCGCTCCCGGCCTATGTGGCCGGATGCCCGGACCGCCCCGTTTGGCGGCCGGGCATTTTTTTCGCCCGTGCGGCGCTCAGACGCCCCAGAGCACGCTGGATTGTTCGACCAGCGATTCTTCCAGCATGTGCAGCAATGGATACGCACGCTGCCCGAGGTGCGGCGGCTCTTCTTCGCCGTTTTCGTCCACTTCGGACGCTGACAGTTCTGCCACCTTGATATGCGCCTGGTGGGTGTCGTCCTTGATGGCACGCTTCAGGCGGTCGATGGCGTGGGGCATTTCTTCGGGCGTGATGACACCGCGCTCGCCCAGCGTCTTGCCGATCACGCCCAGCAACACCATGGCGAGGTCCTTCTGCATCGAGAATTTTTGCGAAGCGTGCGAAGTAAAGGTGATCATCATGTCTTCGTTTCCCTTGGTTGGGTGGAGCCACGGTTTGCCACGACCGGGGCGGATACGTCTGAGACCGCGGCTCACCTGATAAAATTTCGTACTTTTCCCCGAACAACGCAACTGGCGGCGCCAGGACTGGATTTCAATCCATTTCAGCACTGCCGGCGTCATGGTTTCTTTATGCTGCCCTCCCACAAACAGACGATCGCCCAACTGTTGTCCGACGCCGTCGGCTCCCTGCTGCCCGAGGGCCAAGCCCGACCGGAGATCGTCCTGGAGCGCCCCAAGCAGGCCGCGCACGGCGACATCGCCTGCAACGTCGCGCTGCAGCTCGCCAAACCCCTGGGCACCAACCCGCGCGAGTTGGCCGGCAAGATCGCCGATGCCATCCGCGCCGATGCCCGCGGCCAGCGTCTGGTGGCTGCCGTGGAAATCGCCGGCCCGGGTTTCATCAACCTGCGCCTGTCTGCCGCCGCGCGTGCCGACGTGATCGCCGCCGTGTTTGCCGAAGGCGACCGCTACGGCGCCGCCAACACGCATGACGGCGCGCCGGTGCTGGTGGAATTCGTCTCGGCCAACCCGACCGGTCCGCTGCACGTCGGCCACGGCCGCCAGGCCGCGCTGGGCGATGCGCTGGCGAGCCTGCTCGACTGGCAGGGCCACAAGGTCCACCGCGAGTTCTATTACAACGACGCCGGCGTCCAGATCCACAACCTCGCCGTCTCCGTCCAGGCCCGTGCACGCGGCTACAAGCCCGGCGATGCCAACTGGCCCGAAGCCGCCTACAACGGCGACTACATCGCCGACATCGCCGCCGATTACCTGGCAGGCAAGACCGTACGCGCCTCCGATGGCGAACCCGTGACCGGCGAGCGCGATGTGGAAAACCTCGAAGCCATCCGCCGCTTTGCCGTGACGTATCTGCGCAACGAGCAGGACATCGACCTGCAGGCCTTTGGCGTGAAGTTCGACCGTTACTACCTGGAGTCGTCCCTCTACACCGAAGGCAAGGTACAGCAGACGGTGGACGCGCTCGTCGCTGCCGGCAAGACGTACGAGCAGGAAGGCGCGCTGTGGCTGCGCACGACCGACGACGGCGACGACAAGGACCGCGTCATGCGCAAGTCCGACGGCGCGTACACGTACTTCGTGCCCGACGTGGCGTACCACACAACCAAGTGGGGCCGTGGCTTCACGCAGGTCATCAACGTGCAGGGCAGCGACCACCACGGCACGATCGCCCGCGTGCGCGCCGGCCTGCAGGGCCTGAACATCGGCATCCCGAAGGGCTACCCCGATTACGTCCTGCACAAGATGGTCACGGTGATGAAGGACGGCGCCGAGGTGAAGATCTCCAAGCGCGCCGGCTCGTACGTGACGGTGCGCGACCTGATCGAATGGTCCAACGGCGACGCCGAGAGCGAAGCCGGTGTCGACACCATCCGCGCCTGCGTGGAAGCCGGCGAGCCGAACTGGCCAGCGCGCTTCACGCGTGGCCGCGACGCCGTGCGCTTCTTCCTGCTGTCGCGCAAGGCCGATACCGAATTCGTCTTCGACGTGGATCTTGCGCTCAAGCAGAGCGACGAGAACCCCGTGTACTACGTGCAGTACGCCCACGCGCGCATCTGCTCGGTGTTCGAGCGCGCCGGCGTTGACCCCGCCTCGCTCACCAACGCCGATCTCGCTGCGGTGACGGGCCCGGACGTCAGTCCGCAGGCGACCGCCCTGGTGCAACGCCTGGCCGCATTTCCCGACATGCTGGCCGACGCCGCGCGCGAGCTGGCTCCGCACGCCGTGGCCTTCTACCTGCGCGACCTCGCGGGCGATTTCCACGCGTTCTACAACGCCGATCGCGTGCTGGTGGACGATGAGGCCGTCAAGCGTGCCCGTCTGGCGCTCCTGGCTGCCACGCGCCAGGTGCTGCGCAACGGGTTGGCGGTGATCGGCGTGTCCGCGCCGCAAAAGATGTAAATGCCCGCGATCGGGCATCACACGGCGCTCTTATAATCGGGCGCTTCTAGAAGGATCGACATGGCACGCAATACGCAATCTTCCCGTGCCCGCTCGCAACGGGGCGGCACGTTTCTGGGTCTGGTGTTGGGCTTGATCGTCGGTTTGGCGATCGCCGTGGTGGTGGCGGTGTACATCACCAAGGCCCCGGTGCCCTTCGTATCGCGTGGCGGCACGCAGCCCAAGCCGAGCGAAGCGGGCAACGTGGTCAACACGCTGCCGACCCCGGTACAACCCGCGCCGCAGGCCAGCGCGCCGCAGGCCGCTGACCCCAATGCACCGCTGTGGAGCCGCGTGCCGGCCAAGCCGGTCGATCAGCCCGCTGATCAGAATAATCCGCCGCCCGGAATCACCATCCACCCCGCGCAGCCGGGCTCGGCGCCGCAAACGGCGAGCGCACCGGTCGCCAAACCGCCCAAGCCGCCGGTCACGGCTTCCAACGAAAAGCCGGTCACGGACCCGATCGCAGAGATCGCTCGCCAGGATGCCGCCAAGACAGGCTATTTCTTGCAAGTGGGCGCTTACAAATCGTCTGAAGACGCCGAGCGCCAAAAGGGCAATCTGGCCATGCAGGGCTTTGAAGCCAAGGTGACGCAGCGCGAGGTGAACGGCACCACCATGTACCGCGTGCGCCTGGGGCCGTTCAATTCGCTGGATGAGATGACCGCCGTACGCAGCCGCCTGCAGTCGACGGGCGTGGAATCGTCGGTCATCCGCTTCGCTCGCCAGTAACGTCAAGTCGTGCAGCCTGCTGTGAACCCGGCAGGCTGTGATCGGTCAGAAACCTGAGTCTCAGTTACGCTGACAGCGGCATCTGTCGGTTCTGCACTGGATTTCGCTGGTTTTTCCGCTGCTTCGTCCAGTTCGTCGTCTAATTCGTCGTCCATTCACCATGAAAAAACTCGCTGCTTTCCTGATTGCCCTCGCCACCGGCGCCGGCTTCCTGATGACCGCGCCGGCCAACGCCGCGCCCACCGCCGGTAAGGAATACAAAGTGCTGCAAACGCCGCAGCCCGTGCCCGCAGGCAAGATCGAAGTGACGGAGTTCTTCTGGTACGGCTGCCCGCACTGCTACGACTTTGAAAACACCTGGACGGCGTGGGTCGCCAAGCAAGGCAAGGACGTGGTGATCAAGCGCGTGCCGGTCGCCTTCAATGCCAAGCTGGAGCCGCATACCCGCATCTATTACACGCTGGAAGCGCTGGGCAAGCTCGACGCCAAGGACGCTAGCGGCAAGACGCTGCATGACCGCGTGTTCGACCAACTGCACAAGAACTACCGTTCGATGTCCGAACTCGATGACATCGCCAAGTTCATGGCTGCAAACGGCGTCGACGAGAAGCAGTTCCGCGACACCTACAACTCGTTCAGTGTGAACGCCAATACCAAACGCGCCGCGCAACTGGCCGATCAGTACAAGATCGAAGGCGTGCCGACCGTCGTTGTGCAGGGTAAATACACCACGTCGCCGGCAGATGCCGGCAGCAACGTGGGCGCTGCCCAGACGCTCGACTACCTCGTCGACCAGGTGCGCAACCGCAAGATGTGACGGATTGACGCGCTTCCGGGCATTCGCCCGGGCGTGACACCGCCATCGACGCCCGCCCCTGTGCGGGCGTTTTTTGTGCGTCGGCCTTCTTCACACCTACCAGGACATCGACATGAGCGAGATCGTCTTCATCACCGGCGCTTCCAGCGGCATCGGCCAAGCCTTGGCACGTCAGTACGCAGCGCAGGGCGCGACGATCGGGCTGGTCGCACGGCGTGTCGACGCGCTCCAAGCGTTTGTGCAGACCCTGCCAGCCGCCCTCCAGAGCCGCTGCCACTGCTACGCCGCCGACGTGCGCAGCGCCGATTCAATGCGCGACGCGGCCAACGCCTTTATCGCCACGGCCGGGCTGCCCGATGTGGTGATCGCCAACGCCGGCATCTCGGTCGGCACGGACTTGCGCGAACCCGGCGACCTGAAAGCCTTTGCTGTCGTGATGGACACCAACTGGATGGGCGTGCTCAACACGTTCCAGCCGTTTGTCGGGCCGATGCTGGCGCGCGCCAAGCCTGGGCAGCCCGGCGGCACGCTGGTCGGCATTGCCAGCGTGGCGGGCGTGCGCGGGCTGCCGGGTGCGGCGGCGTACAGCGCCTCCAAGTCGGCGGTGATCAAGCTGATGGAAAGCCTGCGCGTGGAATTCGGCCCGCTTGGGCTGCGCGTGGTGACGATCGCCCCCGGCTACATCCGCACGCCGATGACCGAACACAATCCGTATCCGATGCCCTTCCTGATGCCGGTGGACCGCTTCGCGCTGAAAGCCGTGAATGCGATCCATCGCGGCGTGCGATTCACGGTGCTGCCATGGCCGATGGGCATCGTCGCCAAGCTGCTGCACGTGCTGCCGCGCTCGCTGTATGACTTTGCGTTTGCGCGCGCCGGGCGCAAACCCCGCAACCCCGAGATTTCGTCATGACTTACACCGATGCGGCTGGGCTCGCCCACGCCCCTGTCGACACCACACCGCGCATCGCCAGCCTGGTCCCTTCGATAACCGATCTGCTGTTCTCGCTCGACCTGGGCGATCAGCTCGTCGCCCGCACCGGCTTCTGCATCCACCCGCGCGAAGCGGTGCGCAACGTACCGAAGGTCGGTGGCACCAAGACCGTCAAACTCGACAAGTTGCGGGAGCTGGCGCCCACGCACGTCATCGTGAACATTGACGAGAACACGCGCCCGACCGTCGACAAGCTGCGCGAGTTCATCCCGCACATCATCGTCACGCATCCTTGCGCGCCGGAAGACAATCTCGCGCTGTACCAGCTGCTGGGCGGCATCTTCCGCCGCGAGGCGCAGGCGCAGAAGTTATCGGATGCGCTGACGCAAGAGCTGGAAGCGCTACGCGGCCGCCACTTCCTGCCGCACCGCGTGCTGTACGCCATCTGGCAAGACCCGTGGATGACGGTGTCGCGCGACACGTACATCTCGCGCATGCTCAAGCTCGTGAATTGCCATACGTGGCCGGACGACCCTGCGCCGGTGGAATGCGGCACTGACAAGAGCGGTGATTGTGCCCGCCCCAACCGGCCCGACACGCGCTACCCGACGTTCCGCTGGAGCGATGATGTCGTGCGCAACATCGACTGCGTGCTGCTCTCCACCGAGCCTTACAGCTTTACCGAAGAGCACGTCGATGCGCTGGAAAAACAGATCGGCAAGCCGGTCTACCTCGTTGATGGCGAAATGGTGTCGTGGTACGGCAGCCGCGCGATTGATGGCGTGCGGTATCTGGGGCAATTTGCGAAGACGCTGCGTTAGGGCCAAATCTTCAGGCCGAAAAAAACCCGCCGGTTGGCGGGTTTCTTGTTGGCCGCAGCGATACGTTATCGCTCGAACCCATAGTCGTACTCCACCTTGGCAATGCGCAGGTGGTACGACGCATACCACTGCTCACGCCCCAGCTTCTGGGCGGCAAGGTGGTCGCTCTGGTTCTTCCATTCGCGAATGGCCTCCAGCGACGACCAATACGACACGGTGATACCCGGCCGCCCCTGATCGCCTGCCAGCTCATCGCGTACGGATTCGATGCCGAGAAACCCCGGCATACTGCGGCCCAACTCCACCATGCGGTCGGCCATGGCGCCGTAGCCGTTGTCGCCGTCGGTGCGCGTGGATGAAAAAATCACCGCGTAATACGGCGCAGTCGGCGTTTGCGCGGGAAACGGCAGGACGACGGCGCTGTCGTCGAGAACGTCATGCTGGTCAGCCATGGTCGGCTCCGGTGGAAAGCACGGGTTGTGTGGTTATGCAGCGGCCTGGAATCGAACGATACCGTCCGCGCCGGTTTCGCGCACCAGTTCGCCTTGATGCCACAGCGCATGCAGGTGAGCAAGCGCCTCGCCCATCGCGAAGGTCATCTGGTGCACATCGAACTGGCGTTTGAAGATGACGTTGACGATGTCGCGGGCCGATTGCGGCGCGGCCTTGCACGCGGCCAACGTTTCGGCCAGGCGATCCGCATGGTGATCGCGCAGTTGCCGAATGCGCGTATGCAGCCCCCGGAACGGCCGCCCGTGCGACGGCAAGATCAGCACATCGGCCGGCAGCGGCTCGTATTTGCCGAGCGAATCCAGATACAGCGAGAGCGAATCCGCTTCAGGCTCCAGATCGAACACGCTCACGTTGGTGGAAATGCGCGGCAGGACCATGTCGCCGGAAATCAGCACGTTGGCATCTTCGCTGTAGAGCGCGACGTGCTCGGGCGCGTGGCCGAAACCGGTGATGACACGCCACTTGTGCTCGCCGATGGGGACGACATTGCCGTCCATCAGGCGACGGTACTGGCTGGGCACGCCCGGCACGAGCGTGCTGTAGTAATCCTTGCGGTTACGGATGCCTTCGATGGAGGCCGGGTCGGTCAAACCGTGGCGCTCGAAATGGCGCGCAGCAAATTCGCCGCCGGCATTTGACGCGCCCGTGCCGCCCACCAGCATGCGCGCGAAGGCGTAGTCGCCCAGACTCATCCACAGGCGCACGTTCCAGCGTTTCTCGTCGCCGCCTTCGCACAGCCAGCTCGAGAGGCCCACGTGGTCCGGATGGCAGTGCGTGACCAGCACGCGCAGCACAGGCAGGCCGTCGAGGTGGTTCGCGAAGATCGTCTCCCAGTACCCGCGAATCGCTTCGTGGTTGATGCCGCAATCGATGATCGTCCAGCCGTCCTGCCCATCCTGGCGATCGCGCAGCAGCCAGAGGTTGATGTGATCGAGCGCAAACGGCAGCGGCATGCGCAGCCAGTAGACGCCGGGGGCGACTTCAAACCGGGTGCCGCCTTCGGGAAGCGTGTCGCCAAAGGGATAGTCGAGTTGGTGTTCGAGCGCGTTCATGTGGGTGGGGTCTCGGTCGCCGCCTTTGGGTGCGTCGGGGCGGTCTCTGCGATTGCGGTTTGGCGCCATTGACGCTAACGTAAACGTCAATTCGCCGCCGGTCATCCATCTTAAGCGAAAACTTAATGTCGCTGGCCGGCGTGCATGTGTCATCACACCTCTGTCGTTACTCCGTTCCCGCCGTATGTCTGCCTCCACTCCGTCTGCCGCCGCCGCGCTTGCCGCCGATCTTGAATCGGGCGATGCCGGTGCGCTTGCCGACGCAAGCTTCACCATCACCGACCTTGCACGCGAGTTCGACATCACGCCGCGCGCCATCCGCTTCTACGAAGACCAAGGCCTACTGGCGCCGGATCGGCAGGGCCCGGGCGGGCGTCGCCGGGTGTATTCGGCCGGCGAGCGTACACGCCTGAAGCTGACCCTGCGCGGCAAGCGGCTCGGCCTCTCGCTGGGCGAGATCAAGGAGATCCTGGACCTGTATGAGTCACCGCGCGATACCGTGCCGCAGCTGGAGCGCTTCCTGGCGTCGCTGGCCCAGCACCGCGCGGTACTCACGCAGCAACTGGAGGATCTGAACGCCCAACTGGCCGAGATCGACCAGCACGAACGCCAGTGCCGGCGCCTGCTGGAAGACGCGCAGGCCGGCACGATCAAGCCGACCAAGCGCCGCAAGGCCGCCTGATTCCGCAAATCTACGTAATGGACGGTCATTGACGTTTACGTAAACGTCAATACAATACGCAACACCCTGCTGCACCCTCCCGGCCCCGCGGCGCCCGCCATAAGCGACGCGCACCGCACAGCGCCAGACCACTGACTAGAGACACCCGCGGCTCGAACCGCGCCCAAGGAGACCACCATGATTGATCTGCCCGGCCTGAAATTCGACTTGGGCGAAGACATCGAGATGCTGCGTTCGGCCGTGCGCGATTGGGCGCAGGGCGAGCTGGCACCGCGTGCCGGCGAAATCGACCGCACCGACCAGTTCCCGATGGACGCATGGCGCAAGATGGGTGAACTGGGCGTGCTCGGCATCACGGTGGCGGAGGAATACGGCGGCGCCAACATGGGCTACCTGGCGCACATGATCGCCATGGAAGAAATCAGCCGCGCATCGGCGTCGGTGGGCCTGTCGTATGGCGCGCACTCGAACCTGTGCGTGAACCAGATCCACCGCAACGGCACGGCGGCCCAGAAGGCCAAGTACCTGCCCAAGCTGGTGTCGGGCGAATGGGTGGGCGCGCTGGCAATGAGCGAGCCGAATGCCGGGTCGGACGTCGTCAGCATGAAGCTGCGCGCAGAGCTGAAAGGCGACCGCTACGTGCTCAACGGCACCAAGATGTGGATCACCAATGGCCCCGACTGCGACGTGCTGGTCGTCTACGCCAAGACCGAGCCGGAACTGGGCGCGCGCGGCATGACGGCGTTCATCGTCGAGAAAGGCATGAAGGGTTTCTCGGTGGCGCAAAAGCTCGACAAGCTCGGCATGCGCGGCTCGCACACGGGCGAGCTGGTGTTCGAGAACGTGGAAGTGCCGGTGGAGAACATCCTCGGCCAGGAAAACGGCGGCACCAAGGTGCTGATGAGCGGTCTGGATTACGAGCGCGCGGTGCTCTCCGGCGGCCCCATCGGCATCATGCAGGCGTGCATGGACGTGGTCACGCCGTACATCCACGACCGCAAGCAGTTCGGCCAGAGCATCGGCGAATTCCAGCTCATCCAGGGCAAGATGGCCGACATGTACACCACGCTGCAGGCGTGCCGCGCGTACCTCTACACGGTTGGCAAGAACCTCGACTCGCTGGGCCGCGACCATGTGCGCCAGGTGCGCAAGGACTGCGCCGGCGTGATCCTCTACACCGCCGAAAAGGCCACCTGGATGGCCGGCGAAGCCATCCAGATCCTGGGCGGCAACGGCTACATCAACGAATTCCCGGTCGGCCGCCTGTGGCGCGACGCCAAGCTGTATGAAATCGGCGCCGGCACGTCGGAAATCCGCCGCATGCTGATCGGCCGCGAGCTGTACGCAGAAACGATGTAACGGGCGTGAGCAGGCGGGCTGGTGGCATGGGGCCATCAGCCGAACGGATAAGGAGGCGCAACGGTTTCAGGACGCGAACACGGTACCGAAGACCCTACAATCTAGGTCTGCCTGGTTTGCTGGTTTTGCCGCTTCCCTGCCCTCCCCGCGCACACGCCATGTCCCATTTCCCCAAGCTTCTCTCGTCGCAGATCGCCTTTGACGTCGCCCGCACGATGCTCGACGGCTTCGACAAGCACTACCGCCTGTTTCGCGAAGTCAGCGTACAGGCCAAGACTGCGTTCGAGACCGGGGACTGGGCCGGCCTTCAGCAACTGCAGCGCGACCGCATCGCTTACTACGACGAGCGCGTGCGTGAAGCCTCGGTCATCCTGGAAGACGAATACGACGCCGAGAACATCGACGACGAGATCTGGCGCCAGATCAAGCTGCACTACATCGGCCTGCTGACCAACCATCACCAGCCGGAATTGGCCGAGACCTTCTTCAACTCGGTGTGCACGCGCATCCTGCACCGCTCGTACTTCAACAACGATTTCATCTTCGTGCGCCCGGCCATCTCGACGGAATACATCGAGAACGAAGAGTCGCCCACCAAGCCGACGTACCGCGCGTACTACCCCGGCACACGCGACGGCCTGGGCGCCTGTTTCGAGCGCATCGTCCACAACTTCCAGCTCAACGCACCGTTTGAAGACCTGGAGCGCGATATCGGCTACGTGGTGCGCGCGGTGGGCGAGCACTTCGGCGATTTCCGCATCGCCCCGAATTTTCAGATTCACGTGCTGTCGTCGCTGTTCTTCCGCAACAAGGCGGCGTACATCATCGGGCGCGTGATCAACGGCGACAAGACGTTCCCGCTGGCCGTGCCGATCCTGCGCAATGCCGCGGGCCAGCTCTCGCTCGACACGGTGTTGCTGCGGCAGGAACAGCTGCTGATCCTGTTCTCGTTCACGCACTCGTATTTCATGGTGGACATGGAGATCCCGTCTGCCTACGTGACGTTCCTGCGTGACCTGATGCCGCGCAAGCCGCGCGCCGAGATCTACACCTCGCTCGGCCTGCAGAAGCAGGGCAAGAACCTGTTCTATCGCGACTTCCTGCATCACCTGCAGCACTCGTCGGATAAGTTCATCATCGCGCCGGGCATCAAGGGCCTCGTGATGCTGGTGTTCACGCTGCCCTCGTACCCGTACGTGTTCAAGGTCATCAAGGACTACTTTCCGCCGCCCAAGGAGACCACGCGCGAGCTGATCAAGAGCAAGTATCAGTTGGTGAAGCGCCACGACCGCGTCGGGCGCATGGCCGATACGCTCGAGTATTCCGACGTGTCCTTCCCGCTCTCGCGCTTTGACGACGACCTCATCAAGGAGCTGGAGAAGCACGCCCCGTCGATGGTCGAATACCAGCGCAGCGAAGACGGCAGCGAAGAGATCGTCATCCGCCACGTGTACATCGAGCGCCGCATGACGCCGCTGAACATCTGGCTGCAGGAAGGCACCGATGCGCAGGTCGAACACGGCATCATCGAATACGGCAATGCCATCAAGGAACTCATTGCCGCGAACATCTTCCCGGGCGACATGCTGTACAAGAACTTTGGTGTGACGCGCCACGGCCGCGTGGTCTTCTACGACTACGACGAGATCGAATACCTCACCGACTGCAACGTCCGCACCGTACCCGAACCCCGCACGGAAGAAGAAGAGATGTCCGGCGAGGTCTGGTACAACGTCGGCCCGCACGACATTTTTCCCGAGACGTACCGCACGTTCCTGCTGGGTGACCCGCGCGTGCGCGAAGCCTTCCTCAAGCACCACGCAGACTTCTTCGAAGCCTCAATGTGGCAGGGGTACAAGGAGCGTCTGCTCACGGGGCAGATGCACGATTTCTACGCGTATGACGCAGCCGAGCGCTTCGTCAATCGCTACGGCGCGAGCGCGCCCGACAACGCAGCGCGAGACAACACGACGCTGCAGCGCGCCGCTGCTTAACCCTCTCAACACGACGGGAAACCATGCCACATCGCATCAAAGAGCTGTTCGAGAACAACCGAAAGTGGGTCGAGCGCGTCAACGCTGAAGACCCGGCGTTTTTCTCGAATCTGGCCAATCAGCAGAACCCGGAATACCTGTGGATCGGCTGCTCGGATTCGCGCGTGCCGGCCAACCAGATCATCGGTCTGCCGCCGGGCGAGGTGTTCGTCCACCGCAACATCGCCAACGTCGTGGTGCACTCGGACTTGAACTGCCTGTCGGTGCTGCAGTTTGCGGTGGAAGTGCTGAAGATCCGGCATATCACGGTGGTGGGCCACTACGGTTGCTCGGGCGTGAAGGCCGCGCTGACGAAGCAACGGTTTGGTCTTGCAGACAACTGGATTCGTCACGTGCGGGATGTGGCCGAGCAGCATGAAACGTATCTCGGTACGGTGGTTCGTGAGCAGGACCAGCATGACCGGCTGTGCGAGTTGAACGTGATCCATCAGGTCAACAACGTGTGCCTGACGACGATCGTGCAGGACGCGTGGGATCGCGGGCAGCCGCTGACGGTTCATGGCTGGGTCTACGGCGTGAAGGACGGGATGCTGCGCAATCTGGGGATGGCGGCGAGTTCCAATGAGGAACTGCATGCGCAGTTGGGCGAGGCTTGGCTGAATTATGGGAAGGAAGGGAGTGTGCCTAGTCCGGTGGGGTTTTGATTTCTTTTGAGTTTGGGGTGGGTTTTTTGTTGGTGGTGCATCCCTTGTTTCATCCCCTGCCGGGGCTGACTCACTTTCTTTGTCTTGCCAAAGAAAGTAAGCAAAGAAAGGCGCGCCCGAGATGGCGACAGATTCCTTGAATTTATGTCGCAGGGAGGGAGGGGAGGCAAACTCGCTTCGCTCAGACAGGCCTCCCCTCTTTTTCCTCCCTGCAACAGAAATTCAAGGCGCCATCTAGGGCAGGAACGGCCCCACCATCGCAGTGCAAACGCAGTGGTGGGTACGCGGCAAGACGCAGAGCGAAGCAAAGGGCAACAAGTAACAAGCAACAGCAACAGCAACAAACAAGAGCCTGATGGGGCACGCACACCAACGGTTTGGCCGTTGACGTTCCTGCCCTTGATGGCGCCTTGAATTTTTGTAAGCGGGCGGAACAAGACGGGAAACTGTTTGAGCGCA
>QFCD01000137.1_pt1 | contig 51216 bp, 46 predicted proteins | sample 5346081 | NCBI WGS metagenome assembly QFCD01 (sample SAMN09062251, study PRJNA434731) | Human gut metagenome, whole genome shotgun sequencing project. | isolation source: stool timepoint A gemcode assembly | host: Homo sapiens | collected 2015 | reverse complement strand
CACTGAACGCTGTTGTATAGAAAGTTTTGCCTCCTGAATAGGCAATGCGGCCATAGTGACATTTCCCCATAGTAGAAATGAAACTATCCATACAAGAGAGAGGCAATGCCCCCTACGAACTTTACAAAAGTTTTTTTTCATACTTAGAATTTTTAGTTAACAATTATTTAAGCATGTACTTTTCACAGTACTTTTTATCTATCAGTTACCGGTCTGTAATAACTATTGTTTTTCCTTTCTTTCTCCACATAAACTTATTATCCACATCTAAATAAGAAAGAATTTCATCCAAAGTCAGATTCGTATCTATACTTCCTGAAAAATATTCAGTATACACTTTCCGAGACTGCACAAGTATCTGTACATCATATTTTTTCCCGATTGTTTTCAAAATATCAAATAACTTTTCATTAACAAATACCAGTCTTCCTGTAGTCCATGCTGCTTGAGATACCGCATCTATCTTTCTCATAGACAATACCTTATCATTTTTATTATAAACAGCTTGCTCATCAGGAGAAAGAAGAATATTCTTTTTAGCATCTGAAGTAGTGTAAACATTCACACTACCTTCCACAAGGCTCACTTTTATTTCCGCATCATCAGGATAAGAAGCCACATTAAATGTTGTACCTAATACTTTTATATTCAATTCCCCCGTATGAACAATAAAAGGCTTGAGCATATTTCTAGAAACTTTGAAATAAGCCTCACCTGAAAGAAAAACTTTCCGGTCAGTCCGCTGCTGCAAAGAAACATCATACTTTAAAACCGTCCCCCCATTCAGAAAAACAATGGTACTATCAGGCAATAATAATTTCGAACTGGCCCCCTGGGGAACCTCAATCTGACAATAAGAAGGAGTAAGAACTTCTGGACTAGACGAATGATATAAATAAAAGAATGTTATACTACAACCAATCAGTAAAGTCCATATAGCAACGCTTCTCCAAACGCTTATTTTACGGAAAAAAGAATGTTTACGAGAAGAATAGAAATTCAATGTATCACACAATTGCTCAAAGTTTTGCTCTTTCCTGCGTGCAAACCAAGAAGAGGATGCCAATGCATAAGAACGGGCTATTTCACGATATTTTTCGCGACAAGCATTCTCTCTTTTCAGTAATATAGTTAGTTTCTGCATATCTTCAGACGAGATTTCGCCTTTCAGATAATCCAGCATTATTCGTTCAAATTCATCTATTTGGCTGTTCATTTTATATCTTTGGAATTATCTACTATAGATAATACACAAGCAACAGACAAAACATTTAAGCCAAAAACAGATTTTTTTCATTCTTTTTTTAGAAAAGAAAAAATAATAGAATCCCTACTCTAGATCCCACCTTTTCTCTTATTTTATCCATGGCATTTTTTACATGTACTCTGACTGTATTGACTGAAATATTATTTTTATCTGCAATCTCTTGAGGAGTCAGATTGGAATAAAGATATTGCTCAAAAATGAACCTGCATTTATCAGGCAAGGAAGACACTATATTTTGGACTGATTTTTCCAAATCAGCTAATTCCATTTCTTGCAAAGGCGAACACTCGGAAGCACAAAATTCTTCTTGATACTCAAGTAATGCTTCACGGTATTCATCTATAATTCTTTCACGGCTGTGAAGCGAACGGAGGTAATTCAAACACCCGTTCTGAATAGCACGTATCAAATAAGCATGAATAGGAAAAGATAACTCACCACGCCTATACCATATTTTAGCAAAAGTTTCATTAACTATATCTTGCGCTTCCACAGGGTTAAAGATATAAGAATTAGCACAAGCACAGAGATAGACAAAATAGCTATTATATAAAACCTCAAAAGCTTTTTCTTCTCCTTTGTTTATTCTTTCAATCAAATCTTTATCTACTATACTTGCATCCATCTTTATTAAGACTATTAATATTGCAAATATAGCATTTCTTAAAAACATCATGCCAATAAAACTATTTCTTATTAAAAAACTCTAGTAATAATCAACTGAAAAAAGAAATAAGTTCCAGCTCATAATCTGAAGAATAATACCTAACTTTGTTTCCGACGAAAATCAAACCCTAAATAAAATGAACAAAAAGCTATTATTCTCCCTGTTACTGGCAGGAACAGCTTTCACCGGACATGCCGATGAGGCTAGGTTACTCCGTTTCCCCGCTACCAATGGCTCCGACATTGTCTTTTCTTACGCCGGAGATCTGTACAAAGCACCTTTGAATGGAGGAGAAGCACAAAAGCTGACTTCTCATATCGGTTATGAAATGTTCGCACGTTTTTCTCCGGATGGAAAATCAATTGCTTTCACCGGTCAATATGACGGTAACACTGAAGTATATCTGATTCCAACCGATGGAGGCGAACCCCAACGGCTTACCTATACAGCAACAAACAGCCGGGATGACTTAGGAGACCGAATGGGTCCCAATAACATTGTAATGACTTGGACACCAGATGGAAAAAACATAGTCTACCGCAATCGTATCAGTGACGGTTTCGATGGCAAGCTGTGGAGTATATCGAAAAACGGAGGAATGTCAGAAGTGATTCCATTACCCGAAGGAGGTTTTTGCAGCTATTCCCCCGATGGAAAAAAGCTGGCTTACAACCGGGTTATGCGAGAATTCCGTAATTGGAAATATTATCGCGGTGGCATGGCAGATGACATTTGGATTTATGATCCGGCTGCCAAGAAAGTAGAGAATATCACCAATAATATTGCACAAGATATTATCCCTATGTGGATAGGAGAGGAAATCTACTTTATTTCCGATCGGGATCGCACCATGAATATCTTTGTTTATAATATCCGGACCAAACAAACTGAAAAAGTAACCCACTATACGGATTATGATGTAAAATTCCCCAGCAGTAACGGACAAATTATTGTCTACGAACATGGAGGATACCTCTATAAACTGGATCCTAAAACGCGCAAATCAGAAAAAATCTCCATCACGCTGACTTCAGACAATATCTATGCCCGAAAAGAAATGAAACGGGTAGCAGATAACCTGACTGCCGCCAGTCTTTCACCGGATGGGCACCGCCTGGCAGTAACTGCCCGCGGAGAGGTATTCGATGTTCCTGCCGAAAAAGGGGTAACCCGTGATATCACCCGCACCCCGGGAGCCAATGAACGGGAAGGGGAATGGAGTCCGAACGGTAAACAAATAGCCTATATCAGTGACCGTACCGGTGAAACTGAAATCTGGCTGCAATCTATCGAAGGGGGTGATCCCATCCAACTGACCCAAAACAATGATACTTATATCCGCCAACTGATGTGGAGCCCGGACAGCAAGAAAATACTTTATACCGACCGTAAAAACCGTATCGTAGAAGTTGATATTGCCTCAAAAGCGAAACGGACTGTCATGCAGAATCCGGAAGGAGAGTTCTATGAAGTAAACTATTCACCAGACAGCCAGTGGATTACCTATACTAAATCCGGAGCTAATAACATGAGTGTCATTTATGTATACCATCTGACTTCAGGTAAGGAATATCCGGTAACCGAAAAATGGTACAATTCTTCTTCACCTGTTTTCAGCACAGATGGAAAATACCTCATATTCAGTTCCGAAAGAGATTTTAATCCCATTTACAGCCAGACAGAGTGGAACCATGCCTATAATCGTATGGGAGGAGTCTATATGGCCATGCTCGCCAATGATACGCCATCACCTTTATTACCTTCGGATGAAATGGTCAGCATAGAACAACAGGCAACTGATGCTGTCAATAAAAAAACGGAAGCCACAAATAATGCAGTTAAAATTGATCCGGAAGGCTTGCCCGGAAGACTGATTAAACTGCCTTTACAAGCAGGTAACTACGATAATTTCTATTCAGACGGTAAAAAAGTGTGGTATGCCAGTGGTAGAAGTACCAAAGTATATGATTTGACCGAACAAAAAGAAGAAACCGTGGCCGAAGGAGCATATATGGATGTAGCTGCCAATCATAGGAAAGCATTGTTCTTTAAAGGAAATAATCTGTATATCTGTGATTTTCCATGCACTAAAGCCTCATTGGAAGAGAACGTCAACTTGGACGACATGATTGCTCCCATTGACTACAGTCAGGAATGGGCTCAGATATTCGATGAAACATGGCGGGCTTTCCGTGACGGATTCTATCTGGAAAATATGCATGGAGCAGACTGGAATGCGATTAAAGAAAAATATGCTGTATTAGTTCCCCATGCAAAAACCCGTCTGGACTTGAACTATATCATCGGTGAGATGATTGCCGAGCTGGCTTGCGGACACGCTTATGTGAGTCCGGGTGAAATAAAAGGTCCCGAACGTATTCCAATGGGATTACTGGGAGCTGAACTGAGTCGTGACAAGGGTGGCTTCTACCGTATTGACAAAATTCTACCGGGTGCAATTTACAGTCAGAAACTGCGTTCTCCCCTTACAGAACCGGGTATCGGAGTAAAAGAAGGAGATTATATCACAGCTATTGATGGCATTTCAACAGCTACTGTTGATAACATTTACAGTCTGCTGGCAGGCAAAGCCAATGTCTTGACTGAACTAAGCATAAACCGTACCGCATCAAGTAAAGGAGCACGTAAAGTAGTCATTAAACCATTAGACAATGAATACCCATTGTATCATTATAACTGGGTACAGAATAATATCAAAAAAGTGGAAGAAGCAACTAATGGCCGTGTAGGCTATGTCTACATTCCCGATATGGGACCGGACGGCCTGAATGAATTCGCCCGCTACTTCTATCCCCAACTCGATAAAGAAGCCTTGATTATTGATGACCGTGCCAATGGAGGTGGTAATGTATCTCCAATGATTATCGAACGTTTGCTTCGTGAACCCTATCGCCTGACCATGCGTCGTGGATCAACTAAAATCGGTACCATTCCTGATGCAACACTAGTGGGGCCGAAAGTATTGCTGATCAATAAATACTCGGCTTCAGACGGTGACTTGTTCCCATGGAGTTTCAAGGCAAATAAGATCGGTAAAGTTATCGGTACTCGTACATGGGGTGGCATTGTCGGTATCAGTGGTCCCGTTACCTTATATGGATGGAACGGATGTGCGTGTTCCGTTCTTTACCAATTATGATGCAAAGACCGGTCAATGGATAGTAGAAAATCATGGAGTGGACCCTGATATTCTGATTGATAATGATCCCGGTAAAAGAACAGTCAGGTGAAGACCAGCAGTTGAATAAAGCTATTGAAGTAATTCTACAAGAGCTGAAGGATCGCAAACCGTTACCTTCTGTCCCGGCTCCGAGAACTTATAAAGATTTGGGAGTGGAATAAAAAATCATTCTTTTTAATAAAGCCCGTAGCCATCATTAAGCTACGGGCTTATCTATGATTTTTTAATATAATGGATTTTGTATCAATAAATCATTTTTCTGCATTTCATCCAAATAAATAGGGAGTAAATAAGACTTATCATTCCATTTCCTCTCCTGCACATCAATAATGGAATAATTAGGCTCTGTAACTCCATAAGGATAGCGAATATCTATTCCTTGAACATTCTTAATCACTTCAGGTGCAATCATCCAACGGCGGATATCAAAATAACGATGTTGTTCATAAGCTAATTCTATTTTACGTTCATTACGATAATGTTCTTTCAAGACATCTCCCATTTCAGAATCTGGTATGTCAGGCATTCCCGCTCTTGTACGAATCATATTGATATACTTACGGGCTTCAGCATCTTCACCTAATTCTATGCATGCTTCAGCATAATTCAACAAAACTTCAGCATAACGTATCTGACGCCAAGGATAAGGTTGTTTATCATACTGATGATTAACTGAAGGATCTAAAAACTTACGCATATAATATCCTGTATAAGAACCATTCCAATCTTCAATAGGGCCTTGGCGAGTGTCTAAACCTGGTGTATAACTTCCATCTGACTGCTGATAATAAGCAGTTTGTACTATTCCTTCAGGATCACTACCTACTGTATCATCCGGACGTTGACGCCAATAAGAACCATTATACATAATAGAAGCATAGAAGCGAGGATCTCGATTTTGATAAGGGTAAGCTGCTTGTTGTGGATTATCCCAACTAAATTTGCTGCCATCTGCCATTTCATAAGAATCAACTAATTGTCCAGTAGGAGTATTTCCGCCCCAACCATGAAAACCATTGGGACTATTGAACAAACCAACACGAGGCAATTGAAAATCACTGCTATTATGATTTACATAATCATAATATTGTACCATAATATCTTCATCCGAATTATGACATAAGAAAATATCAGCATAGTTTTGAGTAGCTTCCTCTCTATTTTTCCATCCTCCATTTTCACCATACAGATGATATATACCTAAATCCATAACAGCTTTAGCAGCCTTTTTGGCCCGTTGCCAACGTTCCGTACGATCACCTCCCACATACCCTATAAGTTCAGGATGCTCATAACCGGATGCCCATAAAGACTGAGAAACAAATAAGTCACTAGCCGCATAAAGCAGGACACGGGCTTTCAAAGCCATAGCAGCACCTTTTGTTGCACGGGCTTTATCTCCGTTCAAAGGCAAAATAGAAGCTGCTTCATCTAAATCTTTCACAATAAAATCTACCGTTTCTTCAAACGTATTACGAGCTACGAGTAAATCATCAGAAGGAGTAAAAGATTTCTCAATCAAAGGGACACCACCCCATTGGCTCAACAACCAATAATAAAAATAAGCACGTAAATAATGCACTTCACCTTTCAATTTATCGACAACATCTCCTTCTAAAGCATATTTCTCTGCATTTTCAAAAAAGATATTACAGGCACGGATATTTTTATAAAGATTGGTCCAAGTTATATTATGGAAGGTTATAATCCAAAAATTAGGAGCAAGAATACCTTGATAACTAGGACTCAATTCACTCATCACTACTGGCTGGCTCTCCCATGCCCAAACCTCCATTGACTCATCGCACAAAGAAGAAAGCATTACGGTATGAAATCCCCATTTCTGTCCCTCGTAAATATTATTAACAAAAGAAGTTATTAATGATTCATCCGTCCAGACAACTGCATCTGAATAACGGTCTACTGGATCCACATCCAAAAAATCATCATTGCATGCTGTTAGCATAAGACATAGCAATACAAATAATCCATATAAACGTTTCATATTTTTCATTTTATTTAAAAAGTAAGGTTTACTCCAAAATTTATCACTTTATTCAACGGATAATTATATCCCGATCCGCTTGTGTTTTCGGGATCATAATCCTTCATATCAGGACTAATTGTCAGCAGGTTATAAGCATTAATATAAACACGTAAATGTTCCACACCTATTTTCTTACTCCATATAGATGGTACAGTATATCCCAATTCTATATTCTTCAAACGTATATAATCAGTTTTATGCAACCAGAATGTATTCTGCTGATTTATAAAATATTCATTACTTCGATTATAAGTACGAGGAAAATCGGCATCTGGGTTTTCCTCTGTCCAACGATTATCATAAAAACTTTTTAAGAAATTGGCAAAATCCCCCGACTCTGTCGTTTGATAAAAAACTCCTCCCATAGCACCTTGTAGTAAAAATGAAAGGTCAAAATCCTTATATCCTAAATCTACATTCAATCCACCTGTAAATCGTGGAGTACGACTCTTATCATTACGAACACGATCATTGCCATCTATCACATTGTCCCCATTTACATCTTTGAAAATAATATCCCCCGGACGTGCACCGGCCCAATGAGGATACGCATCTACAGCTACCTGATCTTTAAATATGCCGATAGCTTCATAATAAAGTCCCGAATCGATAGGTTTGCCTGTGGACTTCTGCCATTCTGGAGTACCAGGTGCCTCATCCCAAAAAAGAATTTTATTTTTAGCATAAACCCCATTCAAGTTTATACCCAACCGAAAATCTTTGAAATTTCTACGATAATCAATATTGAAATCTACCCCTTGATTTTGTACTTTCCCTAAGTTTTCATCAGGAAGTACCAATCCGGAAGTGCCCGGAACAGAAGCATTTCGTTTCCATAAAATATCACTGCGTTTATTATGAAAATAGTCAATAGTAAATGCCAAATCTCCATTCAAAAATTGTAAATCAAGACCTATATTCTTTTGTGTAGCTGTTTCCCAAGTCACATTTTGATTAGGAGCTACTCCTTCTTTCAATGCTTGGTTCATCGTTGTACCATTATTAGTCAAATACATCAAATCATTGAAAGTATAGGAAGCCAAATACTGATAAGGATCAATCAAATCATTTCCTGTCTGTCCCCATGATGCCCGTACTTTGGCAAAACTAATAAAGGGCAATTTCTTTTTGAAAAAATCTTCTTCAGATATTACATATCCTAATGAAATACCTGGAAAGAATCCGAATTTATTAGAACGATCAAAAATATAGGAACCTTGATAACGCCAAACAAACTCTGCCAAATATTTAGACTTATAAGCATAGTTCACACGACCAAAATAATTTAAACGGGCTTCCTCATACCCTGTACCTGTATTATTCATTTCATCCTGACCACCAGCAAAAAGCTGGTCAATAGCGGCAGAAAGAAAATAACGACGATAAGCTTCAAATGAATCCCCCTTATCCGTGATACGTTCTACACCTGCTAGAATATTTACATCATGATCTTGAGCAAATGTATGGCTATAACTAGCGATACCACTCAATAATACCCCCAAATTATCTTCCATTGATTCTGTCAGACGAGGATCACTAAACCCTTTCTTTCCTTCCACCAATAGGGGCTGGCCATTTTCATCCATCGAAGTCCCATCCCATGAATACAAATACCAAGGTTTTTGCCATATTTTACGAAAACGGAACGTCTTATCAAGTGACGCAGTAGCCTTCAAAGTCAATCCCTCCACATAAGGCACCTTGATATTAACTCCGAAATCCCCATTTAACACATAACGCTTATCACGTTCATAACCAGTTTGATTGGTACATATAACTACCGGATTATCACCAAATTCAATGTCGGGTCCCGGACGGCCGTCAGGCCAATAAGCCGGTGAATTAGGTTTAGATCGCATCAGCATACGGAAAATATTCTCTGCAGAACGGGTTGGATATTTCCGATCTTCCATTCTTCCTGTTACATTGACATAAGTATCAACATATTTATTAATTTTCATATCAAGATTCATCTTCAAGTCATACTGATGGTAATTTGACCCACTATGACGATAAAATGCATCTTGTCCTTTGGCTGATACGCTAACAAAATATTTCACATTCTCTGTACCACCATCAATAGTAGCATTGGCATAAGTTTGTGGAGACCATGATTTCAATGTTTCATTAAACCAGTCCGTATCCGGATGTCCCCAAGGATCGGAACCATCAGCATATAATCTAAGATCATCTACCGTATAGCGGCCCTTATTACCGGCATACTTATCTATTTCATTCATCAAAGTAGCATATTCCACAGCATTGGTCATTTCCGGTATTACAGTAGGAGCAGCTATTCCATAATTATAAGTAAAACCTACTCTCGGCTTGCCTGCTTTTCCTCGTTTTGTTGTAATCAAAATAACTCCATTGGCAGCTTGAGCACCATAAATAGCTGCTGAAGCATCTTTTAATACAGACATCGTTTCAATAGTACTTGGATCAATACGCTCCAAAGAACGTCCGGGTACTCCATCAACAACTACTAACGGATCAGCTTTTCCAAAGGTATTAACCCCACGAACAGTAATAGTAGCACCATCATATCCTGGTTCTGAAGTGTTGGAAACAGCGACCACGCCCGGTAAACGTCCGGCTAATCCTTGTGATACATTCGTCACTGGAGTTTTTGCCAGCTTCTCACCACCTACACTCGTTACAGAGCCGGATAATGTAGCTTTCTTTTGGGCCCCATACCCCACAATCACCACCTCATCTAATAATTCAGTATCTTCCTTCAAAAATATATCCAGATATGTTTTTCCATTTATCGGAACTTCCTGAACTAAATATCCCACATAAGAAATACGCAATACAACTCCTTTAGGAACAGAAAGCGTAAAGTTACCATCCAAATCAGTTACAGTACCATTTGAAGTACCTATTTCCAAAATAGAAACCCCCATAAGAGGTTCTTTTAATTTAGAGTCCATCACCCTACCTTTTACAGTCTGGTTTTGCGCCCAAGCTGTATTGGATATACTCAATACCAAAAACAGCAATAAAACAAAACGAAATGTTTTCATACTATTATATTTAGAATTAAACAAAGGTTATTATTATTTACTTGTACGAATGGATACAGTAGCCGGAACCAATCCGGGAGAAGTCACTTTCAACATTATCTTACCTTCTTTCCGTGTACTTTTTACTACCACTATAGCACGCCCTTTCCATGCTTTCCGCTGATAACCGATATAGCTATCCGTGTCTTTCAAATCAGCATTTCCCACAGCCACTATAGTACCTGCCCCTTTCACTTCAAAAGTTAATTGATTATCAGCATTCGGCTCCAGAATGCCTTCCTTATCTATTATTTCTACTGTGATAAAACTCAAATCCTGACCATTTGCCTTTATTTTTGTACGATCGGCCGTTAATTGAATTTTCACAGGTTTTCCGGCAGTCTGTAAGATCGTTTTCTCTATTTCTATCTCGGATTCCACACCTACCGCCTTCAATATTCCTGGCTCGTATGAAACAGGAAAGACTGCTTTGAATTGCTGTTCCTTCCCTGTGAATTTCTCGCCTATCAGCTTATCATTCAAATACAGACGTACTTTGGAATATCGGGAATAAATCTCCACCTCTATTTCTTTTCCTTCATGTCCCGGCCAATTCCAGCTTTCCCAAGTAGGCCAGACAGACCATAAGGTTTCCTTCACCTTACCATAATAATTATCCGGCTCTTTTACAGCCAAGTAAAGTTTCTTATCAGGATTATACAACAAGTCACGATAATGTGATATAGGTTTCCTCCAACCTGTCAAATCAATATCTCCACAATAGGCCCCATGCCAAGGATAATGGTTACGTTGATAGTGTTCACCTTCCGACTCACCTGCATAATAAAATCGCCCGATACCCGATTCACCTAAATAATCAATAGCCGTCCAAACAAAATCACCAATAATATAATCATGACCATTTACCAACGACCAATTGGCAAAAGCATCTCGTGGATAAGATTCGGTTTGCATAATGACACGGGAAGGTACACGCTGATGATCAACCGGCGCTCGATGCAGCAAATAATTATAGCCCACTATTTCATGTACGGCAGCCAATGGATCATATATTTCCCAGTCATTATCCCAAGCAGCTAAAGCAGAAGTTACCGGACGACTGGGATCAAACTTATGTACATAGTCGGCCAACTTCCGAGCTGTAGTGACCACTTCCAATTTTTTACGCTCAATTACTTCATTGCCAATACTCCAACAAAAAATAGAAGGATGATTGCGGTCACGAAGAACCATGGATTCGATATCCCGTTGCCACCATTGATCAAAAAGAATAGAATAGTCATATTGATTCTTACTGTCACGCCAACCGTCAAAGGTTTCATCTATAACCAATAATCCGAGACGATCACAGGCATGGAGGAACTCTTCTGAAGGAATATTATGCGAAGTACGTACCGCATTAAATCCCGCAGCCTTCATTAATTCTACTTTCCGTTCTTCGGCACGATCATAAGCCGCTGCCCCCAGACAACCGTTGTCATGATGTAAACATCCACCATTTAAAATAATTCTCTTGCCATTCAAGAATAATCCTTGTTCAGCCGAATAAGTAACCGTCCGAATACCAAAAGATTCCGTTGTACTATCTATTACATCACTCGCTTCAGTCACTAGAAAGTGTGCATTATATAAATGAGGGGTCTCAGGACTCCACAAAGCAGGATACAACACAAAAATTTTTTGTGTTATTTCCTTTATTCCATTGGCAGGCAAATCCACTTTTATTTCTCCTTTTCCGGCTTCATCATTTCCTTTAGTCAACTTTGTTGTCAAGGTAATCTGTCTGTCAGAAGAAGTTTCATTTCTCAAAATAGTTTTTATTTGTACAACAGCTCTCTCCTCACTTACCTCAGGAGTAGTTATAGCTATCCCCCAATGCTCTATATGAACAGCATTCATCGCTGTCAGCCACACATGCCGATAGATACCTGTACCGGTGTACCAGCGACAATTTTTCTGCTGCGAATTATCCACTCGTACAGCAATAATATTCTTATCATCATAACGTAGATAAGGAGTCAGATCATAATAAAAGGATGAATATCCATAAGGACGGATTCCTACGGATTTTCCATTAATAAAGACCTCTGAATTCATATAAACTCCTTCAAAGTAAATACCCACTTTCTTGCCTTTATGCTTAGAAGGTATTTCAAATGACTTACGATACCATCCCGTCCCTGCCGGAAAATAACCTCCATCATTCCCCATCGGATTTTCCGGATCAAGGGTTCCTTCTATACTCCAGTCATGAGGTAAATCAAGTATCCTCCAATCAGCATCATCGTATGTATTCAATGAAGCGTCAGGATAATCCCCCAACTTGAATTTCCAATCATAATCAAAAAGTTGTTTTCGATATTCACTTCCCGGATACGCATCTGCTCCGAAACAAACTCCCCATAACAGGAAAAGTACAGTTAGTAATTTGATACTATCCCAACAGACTAATGGTAACTTCTTTTTCTTCATGCTTTATTATTTAAGAATCATGAAACAAAAGAAGCCATATCCTGGAAAAATAGGGTATTGAAACCCTTTACAGAAGGTATAAAATCCTTTCATGAAACGTTTCAATACCCTAATGACAGAAATTTATCCCCTCTTTCTTTTATCAGGCCTTGATATGTGACTGCTGATACTCGGTAGGCGTCACGCCAAATTCCTCTTTAAAACATTTCGTAAAATACTTAGGATTACTGAAACCTACAGCGTATGCCACTTCAGATATGGTCTGAGTACGCGCAAGCAACATCATACAGGCACGCTTCATCTTTATATTGCGTACAAAGTCCAAAGGTGTCAATCCGGTCATAGATTTTATTTTACGGTATAAAGTAGATTTGGACATGTTCATTTCTTCGGAAAGTCTTTCCAAATCAAATTCAGACTCTTCCAGATGTTGTTCTATGCTTTCAATTATAGACTGCAGAAACAACTTGTCGGCAGACGGATAAGCTAAAGTTTCCAAATTGACGTCTTCTTCTTTACGAAAAGCCGCCTGACGCATCTTAAACGATCTGATAAGATTATCCACACGGGCAAAAAGTACTTTCATTTCAAATGGCTTTGCAATATAACCATCCGCTCCGGCATCATAACTGGCTATCCGGTCATCAATGCCGTTCTTCGCAGTAAGTATGACCACCGGAATATGATTAAAACGCAAATCCGACTTAATACGAGTGCAAAGCTCCCAACCATTGATATCAGGCAACATCACATCACAAATAATCATATCCACTTCATGATTGCTTAATTTATCCCAAGCTTGCTGTCCGTCTGCCGCAGTCCATACACTATACTTTTCCTTAAACATCTCTTTCATGATATAGAGTAATTCTGCATTATCATCTATCAACAGAAGGGTAGATTTATCCGTAGCTCCATCGGATGAAACGTCATCTTCTGCTACAATTGCACATTCGGTGATATCCATTGCCACACCTTCCATCTCATCCACTATTTCATCATGCTTATACCCCGTTCTGTCAATGGGAAGTTCTACCGTAAAACAGGTTCCTTTACCTAATTCACTGTCTACTGTGATAGTTCCATGATGAAGATTCACCAACTCTTTCGTCAAAGAAAGCCCGATACCATTCGATTCGATTCCCACCTGTTTCTTACTACTATAAAAACGAGTAAAAATATAATTGATTTCTTTGGATGAGATACCTATTCCCTCATCCTTTATTTTGATAACCAAGACCTTATTTCCTTCCTTATTCATAAGGTATACGTTTACTTTGATACATTTATATTCGGGAGTGTATTTTACGGCATTCGATAACAGGTTATATATTATTTTGTCTAACTTATCAAAATCCAGATAACCTTTAATTTCCAATGGTTCTACGTCAATCTCTAAAATTATGCCTTTCTTTTGAGCAAGAGGAAGAAAATTCGTCTTGCAAATATTCTGTATAAACTCACTGATATTTCCTTCGGACACATTCAGATTCATTTTTCCCACATCCATCTTTCTAAAGTCCAAAATCTGCTGTATTAACCGTTTCAGTTTGTCGGCATTGGATTTCAGTATTACAGACTGTTGTCGGATAGCAGGAACTTTTTGTTCCAAATGGTCAGTAACACAAGAAATGACTGTCAGCGGAGTTAGTAATTCATGAGAGATATTTGTAAAATAGTTCAATTTTGTCCGTGCCAGCTCTTCTTTTAGTTTCACTTCATTTTTGATTTTAATACGCTGCGCATAAGTATGAAAAGACAGATAGACAGCAAGTACAATCAAAACAAAGTAAACCATATATGCCAACCAAGTTTCATAAAAAGCCGGAGCCTGGACAATAGCCAATACAACTTTGCCTTCCGTCCATTTTCCTTGTCCATATTTCCATTTTAACCAGAATGAATAAGTACCTTTCTTTAACTGATTATAAAAAGCAGAATTCTTATCATAGGACAGATATACCCAATCCTTATCTACTCCATCCAATTTATAAGCCATCTCTACCTTGGAATTCAATGAATAGATAAGCGATGAAAAAAATATTTCTATATTTCTGGAATTGGGGGCCAAAGAAATCCGGTTGATGGTATGAAGTGATTCATCTTCAGCAAAGAATATACTTTTATTTTCAATTTTTACATCCGTAACGACAGGAGAAAACTGTATCTTATCCGCCAATGAGACACTACCAGACTGAATATGTATAAAACCACGATGCCCACCTACATATAGCCCTCCTTGTCTGTCCCTGCTTATCGCTCTATACCTGAATACATCAACCCATATATTCCCATCCGAAGTGGCATAATTCATACATACCTTCTGATAAATATTATATTGAAGCACCTTTTTGTTAGTTATAATCCACACATTGTTTTCATCAGCAAGCAACCCCAACACAGAGCAATCATCTATCTGATTATCCAAAGCCATATTTTCAAATGCCTCTTTATTCGTATCCGATTTGAATATTCTCCCTAAAGAAGAAACCAACCATAAGCAACCCTCCCTATCTATACAGGCATGATTTACATTTTCCTGTCCTGAAAGAACTGGAATACAAGCTTTTAATTCATAAGATATATTCCTATCAATACAGCTTAACCTGTACACCTTTTTATCAGTAGACACTCCCCATATGTTACCTTCCCTATCACTTGTCAAGGAAGACATCTCTGGAAAATCAGAACTTGCTGCAAGTAAAATAGAATTATCAGGACGCTTTACATAAAGCCCCGACTGGCTAAAAATCCATAAACTACCTTTATTATCTTCAACCAAGTCCCTGATATTTCCCGGATTATAGATTTGTTTTTCCAAATCAATATCCTCTTCCAACTGTATCTTCATACCCTGATGAGTCATTCTCATTACCCGTGCACCATATCTGGGACTGATCCATACTCCTTCCTTAAGCTTGGATTTCACAATAATGCTTACTTCGCCCGGATTTGACAAATTATTACCACTATTATCTGCAAATAGATCTTGTGACAAATCATACAGGCAAAGCCCGTATCTATCCTGATTGACCCACATTACATCATTTTTATCCAAGCAAAGATTCAAGATATTCGCATCCCAACCCATGTGTTTTTTAAGTTGCGGCAAAGGATAATTATCAATCTTCGAATTATCAAAGAAAATAGTATATGCCATATCATAAGACCCCAGCCACAGATTCCCTTCTCTGTCTTTCATGATTTTAGTGTACATCATGTGTGTATCTACCAAATCATGTATATCCACAGGTACCAATGTACCCTCTTCGGTATATTGCAAGGCGTAAAGTTCATTATAAGACAATAGCCACAAGTAGCCGAATGTATTATCTTGCGTCATACTATAAAAGATCGGTTCCGTTTCCCCACTTCTGGAATTGATAATATGATGTCTTTTATAACATTCTTCCCCTTCTTTCTTTGGAAAGAACTGCCATAGTCCTTCACCCCACGTACCAATCCAATAATTGCCCGATTGGTCTTGACACATAGTATAAGGTGCATTATTCTTGCCTAATGGAGGATAAGTAACAAAAGAATCTGCCTTTTCATCATATCTGAACAAGCCTCCTCCCGTAAGCGCCCACATATTTCCCTCTCTATCCTGATAAACAAAATTAATGGCATGCCTATTCTGTTGTGAGCCGAAAATATCATATTCCTTCACAATAGAAGCCGTAGAATTACATCTGTATATTGTATTACCGGCTCCTATCCAAATATTGTCTTCTTTATCTGCTGCCATATAATTAATCCCCTTATCCAACAATCTCGCATCCGGAAAAGGAGTTATTTTACAGGTTTGTTTATCATAAAGATTTAATCCTTTCCACGTACCGATCCACACATAGTGATCATTATCCATTATATTTGAAATTGAGTTATTAGTGAGCAAATTCAGGTTCTTATAATCAGCCCGGAAAGGCTGCAAACGAAAACCATCATACCGTGCCAGCCCATTAGTGGTTCCTATCCACAAATATCCTTCTTTATCCTGATAGATATCAAAAATCTCATTGGACGAAAGTTGATAGAAAAAAGGAAGCTGCTTAGATATCATATGCTGCGCACAAACAGAGTATTTACCTAAAAATAAAAGTAAGAAGAGGAAAAAGTACTTCATAGCTATTAGATGTATTGATGGAAACAAAGTTATGGAAATTAATTGTTTGGTAGATGATTTTAGCAAGGAATTCGTATTGAAACAGGAAAAATAATACACCTATACCTTAAATATCTAAATAATATACTTGTAAGTTCTATAATCTTATCCTCGAAAGATTATAAATCTTACAATCTTATCATCGCCTATATCTTACAACTGCTATTTGTATAAATAAATACAATAAATTTTGTAAGGTGTATACCTAATATGTACTACTCCCAGTGTAAATCACAAATATATATACATGATAGAAGTTTTTTATTTTCTGTTCTTTCCATATATCTCCCACGACTTTCATTATCTTTGCAACCACTTAATAACAAAGATATTAAATAACAAAAATAGATCATGGAATACAATTTCAGAGAGATTGAAAAGAAATGGCAACAAAGATGGGTAGAGAACCATACCTATCAAGTAACCGAAGACGAAAGCAAAAAGAAATTCTACGTATTAAACATGTTCCCCTATCCATCGGGAGCAGGCTTACACGTAGGACACCCGCTAGGGATACATTGCTAGTGATATTTATGCCCGTTATAAACGTTTGCAAGGTTTCAACGTGCTGAACCCGATGGGATATGACGCATACGGACTTCCTGCAGAACAATATGCTATCCAGACCGGACAACACCCTGCCATCACCACTGTGAACAATATCAACCGCTACCGTGAACAGTTGGATAAAATCGGTTTCTCTTTTGATTGGGACCGTGAAGTACGTACTTGTGAGCCCGGTTATTACCATTGGACTCAATGGGCTTTCCAGCAGATGTTCAATAGCTATTATTGCAATGACAAACAGCAGGCACGTCCCCATCAGCGAACTGGCGGAAGCATTTTCTAAATATGGCAACGAAGGATTAAACGCCGCTTGTAGCGAAGAACTACAGCTCACCGCTGAAGAATGGAATGCCAAAAGCGAAAAAGAAAAACAGGAAATCCTGATGAACTACCGTATCGCTTATCTGGGCGAAACAATGGTGAACTGGTGTCCCGCAATTGGGAACTGTTCTTGCCAATGATGAAGTAGTAGACGGAGTTTCAGAACGTGGAGGTTTCCCCTGTGGTACAGAAAAAGATGCGTCAGTGGTGTTTACGTGTTTCAGCTTATGCACAGCGGCTGCTGAACGGGCTAGACACCGTGGACTGGACTGATTCACTGAAGGAAACACAACGTAACTGGATCGGACGCTCGGAAGGTACGGAAGTACAATTCAAAGTGAAAGACAGCGATATTGAATTCACCATCTTTACTACCCGTGCAGATACCATGTTCGGCGTAACCTTCATGGTATTGGCTCCGGAAAGTGAACTGGTTCCCCAACTTACCACCGAAGCACAGAAAGCAGAAGTAGAAGCCTATCTAGACCGTACCAAGAAACGTACAGAACGTGAACGTATCGCCGACCGCCGTGTGACCGGTGTATTTAGTGGCTCATACGCTGTCAATCCGTTTACCGGCGATGCTGTTCCCGTATGGATCAGCGATTATGTATTGGCAGGTTATGGTACAGGTGCTATCATGGCGGTTCCTGCTCACGACAGCCGTGACTACGCTTTTGCAAAGCATTTCAACCTGCCTATCGTTCCGTTGGTAGAAGGTTGTGATGTAAGTGAAGAAAGTTTCGATGCCAAAGAAGGTATTGTTTGCAACTCACCCCGCAAGGATGTCACTCCTTATTGTGACCTTTCTTTAAACGGACTGACCATCAAAGAAGCTATCGCAGCTACCAAAGAATATGTGAAAACCCACAATTTGGGACGCGTGAAAGTGAATTATCGTCTTCGTGACGCCATCTTCTCACGCCAGCGCTATTGGGGTGAACCGTTCCCCTGTATATTACAAAAACGGTATGCCTTATATGATTGACTCATCTAAATTGCCGCTTGAACTTCCCGAAGTAGCTAAGTTCCTGCCAACCGAAACAGGCGAACCTCCATTGGGACATGCCACCAAGTGGGCTTGGGATGTAGAAAAAGGTGAAGTCGTGGAAAACAACTTGATTGACAACGTCACTATATTCCCGCTTGAACTGAATACCATGCCGGGCTTCGCAGGTTCATCCGCATACTATCTGCGCTATATGGACCCACACAACGCACAAGCACTAGTATCAGAAAAGGCAGATCATTACTGGCAAAATGTAGATCTCTATGTAGGCGGTACCGAACATGCTACGGGTCACTTGATTTATTCTCGTTTCTGGAACAAGTTCCTGCATGATCTGGGCGTAAGTATCAAGGAAGAACCATTCCAAAAATTAGTAAACCAAGGAATGATTCAGGGACGAAGCAATTTTGTATATCGCATCAAAGACACCAACACCTTTGTGTCATTGAACCTGAAAGACCAGTACGAAACCACTCCGCTGCATGTGGATGTGAATATTGTATCCAACGATATTCTGGATGTAGAAGTTTTCAAAGCATGGCGTCCTGAGTATAACGATGCTGAGTTTATCCTGGAAGATGGAAAATATATCTGCGGATGGGCGGTAGAGAAGATGAGTAAATCCATGTACAACGTAGTCAATCCGGATATGATTGTCGAGAAATACGGTGCCGACACGCTGCGTATGTACGAAATGTTCCTCGGTCCGGTAGAACAGTCCAAACCTTGGGATACCAATGGTATTGACGGTGTTCACCGTTTCTTGAAGAAACTGTGGAATCTGTTCTATAGCCGCACAGACGAATTCTTGCCTGTAGAGGGTGAACCGACTAAAGAAGAGTTGAAAGCAATTCATAAGCTGATTAAAAAGGTAACCGGAGATATTGAAACTTTCTCTTACAACACTTCTATCAGTGCATTCATGATTTGTGTAAACGAACTTACTTCATTGAAATGTCGCAATAAAGAGGTATTGAGCAATCTCATCATCCTGTTAGCTCCGTTCGCTCCACATTATGCAGAAGAACTTTGGGAAGCTCTGGGAAATACCACCAGCGTATGCGATGCACAATGGCCTGCATTCAATGAAGATTACCTGAAAGAAGACACTGTAAAATACACTATCTCTTTCAATGGCAAAGCACGTTTCACCATGGATTTCGCCGCTGATGCTGATAACAATACCATTCAGACAACAGTTATGGCAGATGAACAAGCCCAGAAATGGATTGAAGGAAAAACCCCGAAAAAGGTAATCATCGTTCCCAAAAAAATTGTAAACATCGTATTATAATCGATACTATCCTTGAGGTGTGTCAAAAGCAGTAACTTTTGACACACCTTTCTACTTACATTAAAAACAATCCTCATTACCATGGACCAAATATTAAAAATCAAACTAGGCAGAGAGGTAAAAGACTATTTATCCATTACCTTCGGACTGATTTGCTATGCACTGGGATGGGCGGCTTTCTTACTGCCTTATCAAATAACTACAGGCGGAGTAACCGGTATTTCAGCCATTATATATTATGTTACAGGCATTGAAATCCAGGTTTCTTATTTTATTATCAACGCTGTTTTCTTAGGTTTCGCATTAAAGATACTAGGACCTAAATTCAGCCTTAAAACCATTTATGCCATCTTTATGCTAACATTCCTATTATGGCTCTTTCAAGCATTATTGAAGAACCCGGATGGTACACTGCCGCAATTGTTAGGACCGGGACAAGAATTCATGGCTTGTGTAGTAGGTGCCGGCTTGCTGGGATTTGGTATCGGCATTGTTTTCTGCAATAATGGAAGTACCGGCGGAACGGATATCATTGCCTGGATTATCAATAAATATAAAGATGTAACCCTTGGCCGCATGATGATGTATTGTGATATTGTCATCATATCCTCCTGTTATTTCATATTCCATGACTGGAAACGGGTGTTGTTTGGTTTCTGTGTATTGTTTATTATGAGCATTGTGATTGATTATGTTATAAACAGTTCACGCCAATCCGTACAGTTCCTTATTTTCTCGCGTAAACATGATGAAATAGCCGAAGGAATCACCAAACAAATAGATCGTGGAGTTACCTTATTGGATGGTACAGGATGGTATAGCAAACAAGGAATCAAGGTCGTAGTGGTACTGGCAAAGAAAAGCCAGTCACTGGATATATTCCGATTGGTGAAAGATATTGATCCCCAATGCATTTATATCACAAAGTAATGTGGTAGGAGTGTATGGCGAAGGATTCGACAAACTAAAAATAAAGTAACTAAAAAATAATCTCTTCCATTGCTTCACTGTTTCTGCATTGAAAAACAGAACGATGAAGCAATGATAAGATTACTACATATCGGTTAATCTATTTTCTCAAATTTCTATTTTATACAATATATGTCTGCATAACCAATGCCCTTGTTCCACCAAAGGATGATCGAACTCTTTTTCAAAATGCATTCCTATTTTCTGCATGACCCGTTCAGAGCGTTTATTGGGTATGGCAGTGAACGAATATACCGTTTTAAAAGGTAAATTATCACTCGCATAATCCAGACAGGCAGAAGCGGCTTCTGTGGCATATCCCTTTCCCCATGCATCCCGGCACAATCGCCAGCCTATTTCCACTCCGGGAGTAAAATCCGACTCGAAAGCAATATTATGAAAACCCACATAGCCTAGAAAATTCTGAGTTTCTTTACATTCTACAGCATACAAACCATAACCATATTCTTCAAATTCTTTCCGGATACGACAATAAAAAGCCATCGTCTCTTCCTCTGTCAAAGTAGTGAGAAAGAATTCCATTACTTCTTTATCACTGTTCATACGGACAAACGGAAGAATATCTTCTTCCTCCCAGTCCCGTAACAACAAATGAGGAGTTTCTATATATACCATACTATCAAGTATCAAATGATACCAACAAAAATAATCAAAAATTGAAAATACACATAGCAAACAAATTACTATTTACCTTTTCACCTATATTATTCTGTCAGGAATTATCTTACTTTGGTTCATTCTCAGTATCTTTGCATTCAATTAATATGATATAAAATGAAAAAGAAATTAGTATTTGCTACAAACAATGCTCATAAACTGGATGAAATATCCTCCATTCTAGGAGAAAAAGTTGAATTATTGAGTTTGAAAGATATCCATTGCCATGTTGATATCCCCGAAACTGCTGATACGTTGGAAGGCAATGCGATGCTGAAAGCGGAGTATATTTATAAAAACTACGGTTTAGACTGTTTTGCCGACGATACAGGCCTGGAAGTGGAAGCTTTGAATGGTGCTCCGGGTGTTTATTCCGCCCGTTATGCCGGAGGCGAAGGACACAATGCGGAAGCCAATATGCAAAAATTATTGCAGAATATGCAGGGAGTGCAAAATAGAAAAGCACAATTCCGCACAGCTATCTGCCTGATTCTGGATGGAAAGAAGCATTTGTTCGAAGGAATTGTAAAAGGTGAGATTATCAAAGAAAAACGAGGTTCGTCAGGTTTCGGATACGACCCTATCTTTGTGCCCGAAGGATATACTAAAACTTTTGCCGAACTAGGCAATGAGACGAAAAACAAAATCAGCCACCGTGCGCTGGCCGTAGAGAAAGCTTTGCCGATTTCTGAAGGCGTAAAAAAGTAAAACTGTATAAAATTAGTTATATCATTTGTTTACTTCCATCGAGCTCTCATAAAAATAAGTATTTTGTTTTCCTTTGAAAACAATTTTGACGGAATAATGATTTCCATGAGAACCATTATTCCGTCAAAACAAATCTTTAATGAAACAGAAATGTCACTCCTATTCCGATGATAAATCCTTTCCAGAAGAATTCCCCTTTACTTTTAAGAATAACAGAAACGTCTTTTATTAACCACATCTTGTTATCTTTTACAAAAGTCATAATCCCAGCTTCTCCGAAATTTCCAGCATCTTCTTGATAGGTTTCACTGCCTCCTCAGCTACCGCTTCATCCACTGTCACTTCCGGCCATTCATACTTTAACGTATTGTACAGCTTCTCCAGCGTATTCAGACGCATGAAATTACATTCATTGCAAGCGCAGGTACTGTCTTCGGGAGGAGCGGGAATAAAGTTTTTTTCAGGACATTTCTTACGCATTTCGTGCAGAAATACCGCTTTCCGTAGCAACAATAAAATCTTTCTTGTCGCTAGTAATGGCATATTTTACAGTCCTGCCGTAGAAGCAACCTTATCGGCTAGTTTGGAAACGGCTCCTTTACATTCGGGATGAACCAGAATGGCAGCGTTAGGATACTGTTTTTTCAATTCCAGTATCTTCTCCACAGAAAACTGTTCGTGCACATGGCAGGCACCATCCCAAAGCAACATATCGCGTCCTGTAATCGAATTGATATAATTACCCAGATTTCTATCCGGACCGAAAATAATCTTCTCATCTGCCGGAAAACTATCTACGATTTGCTTGGCATTGGTAGAAGTGACCACCACATCAGTCACCGCTTTAACAGCCGCTGTAGTGTTAACATACGAAATCACTGTATGGTCCGGGTGCTCTTTGAACAAACTTAGCAAACTCATCAGCAGGACAACTGTCAGCCAATGAACAGCCTGCATTCAAGTCCGGTACCAGCACTTTTTTATCAGGACAAAGAATCTTAGCCGTTTCACCCATAAAGTGAACACCACACATCACAATGATATCAGCATCCGTTTTAGCCGCCCATTGTGCCAGCGCCAAGCTGTCACCTACAAAGTCGGCGATATCTTGTATTTCGCCCGACTGGTAATAGTGACCTAGGATAAGCACATTCTTTTCCTTACGCAACTTATCAATTTCAGTCTTCAAATCCAGAGTTTTGTCTACCGGTTCGGTAACATACCCTTTTTTCAACCATTCTTCTTTATTCATTATATCTATATTTTTTCTTCTTCTTTCAAAAAAAGAAATATGGGTATTGATAATAGTCTGTTCATATTGTTAGTAAAAATAGTACTCTTTTCCTTGCCTGATAAGTTATTCATTTGTAATAGTGAGATATGAATAAGTAATCAACTGGCTTAAGCACTGATTATACTGTCTTTACTTGTTCTATTAACAAACTGTTGATAATATGCAAAGTTAAAAACTTTATGGTTATGAATGCCTATAATAGTGATTAAATTGTGTTGATATTGATTGTTTAAGTTATGTGATTAATTTTTGGATTGTTGATTTTAAGTGTATGTTATACCATTATTTGAAATATGCAAGAAATACTTTTGAAATGATATCCTCATCCTTTTTACATGTTTTCAACCGTTATCAACAGGGGGATGTGAATTAGTTATTATCTTTTTTTGTATAAAGAAATCCAATTGTAAAACAGATGGATTTGGGACTGAAGTAAAAATAAAAAGAGAGTAGGGGAGACTTTTTTTTCATTATATAGGCGTAAAGATCATAGATTTTTATGTAAGTTTGTAACCGTTAATAATAAAGTAGAAAATAGAGTATGAGGAAACTCAAAATAACAGAACTGAACCGGCTTACTGTAGACGAATTCAAGAAAGCCGATAAGTTGCCTTTAGCAGTGGTGCTGGATGAAGTACGCAGTTTACACAACATAGGATCAGTGTTTCGCACATCGGATGCATTTTTGGTAGATTGCATTTATTTATGTGGTATTACAGCCACTCCTCCCCATCCCGAAATGCATAAAACAGCTTTAGGAGCTGAGAATTCGGTGGAGTGGAGATATAAAAAGAATACGCTTGATGCCGTTCAGGAACTTCATGATCAAGGGTTTACCGTATTGGCTATCGAACAGGTGGAAGGCAGTACTTTGCTGGATAAACTGGAACTGGATGCCGATAAGAAATATGCCATCGTAATGGGAAATGAAGTGAAAGGGGTACAACAGGAAGTAGTCAATGCCTGTGACGGATGCATCGAGATTCCCCAGTATGGTACAAAACATTCGTTAAATGTATCAGTAACGACAGGGATTATTGTATGGGAGTTTGCCAATAAATTAATGAAATTCAGATAATAAGAGTAAAATTCAAACAGTAGGAATCAGTTAGATTTGTCCGTTTTCAACTAACAATACCACCCGTTCGGTCAGTCGATCCTCTCCTTCCGGATGATATTCTTTCTTCAGGCTGGCACCAAAAAGTGCTGCAAAAGTTTGATAGAATCCGGCTTTAAAGGGTCCCATAAAAGCTTTTACCAATTCATAAGAGGAAGAATCCGTCTGACGGTTTACTAACTTTATCAACAGTTTGCCCTGTGAAAAGGTTAATTTCTTCATAATCGGTGTATATTGCTCTTTTAATCCCTTCTCTACGAGTTTCAGGTGCTTTTCCCTGGCTTTTTTGTCAGGCAATGTTTCTATATATTCGTAAGTTTCTATTACAGCACGGTTAATTTCACGGGCTAATGGCAGGGTTTTCTTCACATTCCTTACCAAGCGGTAGTATTCCCGTCTTTCTTTTTCGTTTTTGAATTTTAATGGTCTGAAAATGTATACATTAGGTAACTGTACAGCTGGAATAGTATCTCCTTTGTATACACATACAGGTACCATGTATCCGTTTATAGTAGTCGTTTGTTGCTGGGAATGAGCAGCAACGGCTATAAAGGAAAAAAACAATGCTATAAAGAGTTTCCTTTTCATCTTGGTGCAAAAGTAGCAAGAAATATGATTACTCTGTATAGTGGATAAAACTATTTAACTTAAAACACGCCAATGAATTACAAAATGAACAGGTTGTTGAAAGTAATGTTAATTATCTGTATTACAATACTTTTGTCGGTGCATAACCTGTGTGCGCAGGAAGTATGGGAAGAACTGGTAGAGCAATTGATGGATGAAGATGAAAACAGTTCGTTTCAATGGGATACTCACTTTGAGGAGCTTTCCGAATTACGTGAAAATCCCATCAATATCAATACAGCAACTAAAGAGCAACTGGAACGTTTTCCATTTCTCTCTGACCAACTGGTAGAGAATATATTGTATTATCTGTACAAATATGGTCCTATGCTTACCCGCAATGAGTTATGGATGATTGAAGATATTGACAGGCAGACTATTCACTATTTACTACCCTTTATTTACTTTGAAACTCCTGAAAAAGAGCAATATAAACCAAATATAAAGCGGATATTGAAATACGGTAAACAAGAGTTATCAACACGTGTTGATATTCCTTTTTATACGAAGGCCGGGTATCAACAGTACCCGGCAGAAACTTTAAAAAAGAATCCGAACAAACAGTATTTGGGATATGGATATTATCATAATCTGCGATATAGTTTTCATTATCGGGATCAGATTTATGCAGGAATTACTGCTGAAAAGGATGCAGGAGAACCTTTCTTTACCGGACAAAATAAAAAAGGTTATGATTTTTATTCACTATACTTGTTAATTCGTAATATAGGTCATATCAAGACTTTAGCTCTTGGTAATTACCGTGTCAGCTATGGTTATGGACTAGTTATCAACACTGATTTCGGGATGGGAAAAACAGCTACACTCTCTACTTTGGGAAATAAGAGCCGGGGAATACGCAAGCACTCTTCTACCGATGAATATAACTATTTTCAAGGAATGGCAGTCAGCTATAAGTTGGCGAAAAGATGGACATTGGATGGTTTCTATTCTTATCGGAAGATGGATGGTATTGTTGATAACCAGTTTATAAGGTCGTTGAAAAAAGATGGATATCATCGGTTGTATCGTGAGTTTGAGAAGAAAAATACATTAACTAATCAGTTGGTTGGCAGTAATTTAAATTATAATGGAAAGTACTGTGAGTTAGGATTAACAGCTGTTTATAATGTTTTCAACAAGCCGTTGAATCCTGAGAAGAAGTACTATAATATTTATTATCCCCGTGGAAAGGACTTTTATAATGTGGGAGGAGATTATAAATTCTTTTGGAAACGCTTCTCTTTATTGGGTGAAACGGCTATAGACAAATGTGGTACTTGGGCAACCATGAATATGTTACGTTATTCACCGAAAGGAGGAACACAGTTAATAGTTATGAACAGGTATTATGATGCCAAATATCAATCGGTTTATGCTCGTTCTATAGGAGAGGGAAGTACGGTACAAAATGAGAGTGGATTTTATATAGGATTGGAAACCAGTATTTTAAAGTATATCAAAATGACTTGTTATGGTGATTTTTTCTATTTCCCTTGGAAGAAATATTTAGTAAGCAAAGCAGGAACCAAAGGATTGGACGGATTACTCCAATTAAGTTATTCACCTACTTATGAACTGGAAATGTTTATAAGATATCGTTATAAAAAGAAGGAAAAGGACTTCACTGCTGAGGATAAAACCAAGCAAACTATTCCATCTATTCAGCAGAAATGCCGATACCAATTGAATTATAGCGTGAAAGATAAGCTGACATTGAAAACCATAGCGGATTATGTACGCATCAACTTTCGTGGGCAATCTGCTTCCAATGGTTTTCTGGTTTCTCAAAGTGCTGCTTATACCTTCCATTTGCTTCCTCTTCAGCTTGATTTGAGTGCCGCATGGTTTAACACAGATGACTATAATTCCCGTCTTACTATCTATGAAAAGAGTGTGCTCTATGCTTTTTCCATGCCTTCATTCTATTATAAAGGTATGCGTGTGGCAGTGAACGCCCGTTATGAATTGAATAAACACATTATCTTGCAGGCCAAGTACGGAACTACTCATTATTTCAATCGGGATAAGATAAGTTCCGCCTTGGAGGAAATTGACGGCAGTACAAAGAGTGACCTTTATTTGCAGTTGAGGCTGAAATTCTGAAAAACATTCTGTATTTTTGTACTGTTATCAACTGAAAAAAAACTATGTCAACAATCATTTATCCTTCTCCCATCTTCGGTCCGGTACATAGTCGTCGTTTGGGAGTTTCTTTAGGAATCAATCTTCTTCCTGAAGATGGCAAGTTTTGTACCTTCGACTGCATTTATTGTGAATGTGGTTTTAATGAAGATCATCGTCCGAAAAAGAAACTGCCTACTCGCGAGCAGGTTCGTGAAGCTTTGGAGGCCCGTTTGATTGATATGCAGCAAAATGGTCCTAAACCGGATGTGCTGACTTTTGCCGGTAATGGCGAACCGACGGCTCATCCTCACTTCGCAGGAATTATAGAGGATACTTTGGCACTGCGTGATAAATATTTTCCCCAGGCAAAAGTGAGTGTATTGAGTAACTCTACTTTTATTCACAAACCGGAGGTATTTGATGCATTGAATAAGATAGATAATAATATATTGAAACTGGATACCATTGATACGGATTATATCCATTTGACGGATCGTCCTACTGGACATTATGATGTGCAGAAAATTATAGAAGGCATGAAAGCTTTCAAAGGAAAGCTGATTATTCAGACTATGTTCATGAAAGGTACCTATCAAGGTCAGGATGTGAATAATACGACAGACCGGTATGTGTTACCTTGGTTGGAGGTTGTGAAAAAGATAGCTCCGCGTCAAGTGATGATTTATACCATTGACCGCGAAACGCCCGATCATGATTTGGAAAAAGCTACTCATAAGGAATTGGATAAAATAGGAGGATTGGTGAAAGAGGCAGGTATTCCGGTTTCGGTTTCATATTAAGTGAAAAAAGTAAGTTAACTTCGAGGGGCAAGTAAGTTAACTTACTTTGCTCATGAACATATCTTACTTTTTCAGGTCAGTAACAATGTATAACCTACTCCTCGGATATTTTTCAATTCAATGCGAGGTTCATCTTTCAACAGTTTCCGCAATTTCGTGATAAAAACATCCAGGCTGCGTGATTTAAAATAATCGTCTTCCGTATCCCAAAAACGGCTTAGAATAGCTTTTCTTTCCACAGTTTCATTTATATTCTTACAGAAGAGTTGAAGTATTTTTGCCTCGCGTACAGTTAGCATCTTTTTTTCTTCAGTTTCATCATTATACAGTGTGGCATGTTTGGCATCCAGTGTGAAACGTCCCAGTTTATAATGTTCATTTTCATTGCGTGATTTGGTTCCTGCTTTTATTTTAAGAATGGCATGTATATGCGCATCGAGTTCATCGGGCACAAAGGGCTTTTTCACATAGTTATTAACACCTAGTTTATATCCTTCTTTTACATCTTTGGGAGAAGTCAATGCGGAAGCAAATAAAATAGGAGTATCTCCATCAGTTTCACGAATACGCTCTACCATTTGATAACCGTTCATTACAGGCATGTCAATATCCGAAATAATGATATCCGGATGATATTCTTCCCAAGCCTTCAATCCTTCTTTTCCATTCATAGCAGTTATCACTTCATAACCACCAATAATTTCCTGTAATCCACTTTTCACGATATAACTGAAAGTGGGATCATCTTCTACTAATAAAAGTTTAATCATAGTTCCTCCATAATTTTAGGTATAAACAAAGTAAATTCTGTAAAATCTCCTTCTATGCTGTTTACATATATTTTTCCTTCATGTGCTTCAATTACTTGATAAACATAGTTTAAACCTAATCCAAATCCGGTAGCTCCACCAAATTTAGTGCGTTTAGTTGCTGAAGCACGTTCAAACTTGTCGAAAATGGTTCTTTGATCTTTCTCTGAGATACCCATTCCGTTATCATATATTTTTATAATGGTATATTTATCATCGTAATGCGAACTTATTTTTATTTCAATACTCTTTTTGGAATATTTAATGGCATTATCTATCAAGTTGCTCATAAGTTCTTTAAAAAATTCTTCATCAACATATACTTCTTTGGCTTTTAAATCAATAGTGAAATGAATGGGTTTGTCAGATTTTGTTATAAACTTCTCTTTTAAATCCTCAATAATAGGTTCGAATGAGATTTTTTTCTTATTCATTTCCAATTTATGATTTTCTAGTTTTGATAATGTAAGTATCTTATTGGTCAATGCTAATAAATGATCTGCTTCATTTTCTACGATAGTAAAATATTTCTCTTTCATTTCAGGTTTGTCATCCAGTCTTCCACTGTGCAGAAAACTAGTACACATCGTGATAGAACTGAGTGGTGTTTTCATATCATGAATCATGGCATAAGAAAAATCTTCCCTGAGTTGGGCTATTTTATTTTGTCTGGCGATGATTTTTATTTGATATACAATACATCCTATTACAAAAATCATCAATATGACAGTTGCTATTAGCAGTAACCCCATACGTTTAATAATTGTGTAATATGGGTTTATTAAAATCATTTGCACACCTTGTGATAAATCTGTCCGGATCGGAATTATATCTGTTTTTATAATCCCGAATGAATGGATATCTAAATCATTCTTGCTTTTATTCAGAACTTTTTCTGTGTCAGTATTCAGTAGGTAGATAGTTATTGTACTTTCAATATTAGTAGCTTTTAAGAAATCATTGGCGAGGGAATCAACATTAGTTAATGATAGTTCTAATCCTAGTTTTAATAATCCTTCGTTCAAATAGGCTATTTCCGGTACAATTTCGTTAGAATCTTTTATTGGAGCACCATTTATCATTGTTCCCTTAGGTGTTTTTTCAAATCTAATAGAAGCTTCCCTGTTTAAGGACTTCTTTAAAATGTCATTACTATCTTTATATATACTTTGTGAAAACTGTATATATGCATTACATAACCATATAGTTTGTAAAGCTATAATTGCTATTAATCCAAAAATAGTGAGTATTTTAATGTGTCTACCTTTCATGTTTATTTTTTTGCAAAGATAATAACATATTTCTAATGTTAGATAACAATCGGATAACATTTTATTATAAAAATAGCCTGTATATTTGCAATGTAAAACAAATGTAAGTCATTTAAATTAAAACAATAAGTTATGGAAAATATTATTTTAGAATTGAGAAAAGGAGAAAAAGAAAATATTTATGGTGGTGAAGGAAGAGTTGTTTATGTATTGAATGAAGAAGGTAAGTGTATACCCAGATATATAAACAATTAACATAGAGATAACACTTCAATAACAAAGAGTTAGAAAAAAGCAATTTACCTTTGTCGCATCAAAACAAACCCAAAAAGAGAGATATGGAAAAAACGAGTATAAACGAACAAGGTGGGGACGTAAATCACATGACCGGTATACCACTTTTTACTGTCCGCTTGTTCAAAAGAAGAATCAGAGATTGCCCTAATATTGAAATAGGGAAAATAATAACACGAACACAGAACATGATAAGAATTAAATGAAATGAAAACGCTGACGTTAGCAGAATGTATGAATATTTATGGTGGATGCTACATTTACAGTAGCAGTACTAGTCTGACTAGTGTATTTGTAGTACCCAGCCGTTTTAGAGAATTATTTTTTTAGTATATAACAACAAAACACAAAATGAAGTATGAAAAAGAATGATTATTGCATGGTGAAGCCACTCAGTGGCGAGGAATATGCACAGATATCGGGAGGTTATGCGCCTCCTACAGCGGAACAAATGAGAAATATGGACTGTTGGCAGATGTTATCTGCTGGTAGGTTTTTATATAAGTACAATTTTATTAACTAATGTAAATCAGTATCAGTACTTCCTATTGATTTGCATTAATAGAAAACTATATGAATATGAAAAGAATTGTATTTAAAATCGCAAAATCATTTTGCGCTTGCTTTATTACATTGTTGTTCTTTAGTTGTAGTAATTCCGAATCTGTGATGGAAAAAGAAAGGAAAAGTACTGTGATTATTGATATCAAACAAAATGGACTAGGTTATGAATTGAAAAGCAAAGAGGTTCCTTATATCACTCGTGCCTCAGGTCGAAATATAGAACAATTTTATTTATCTGTTTATAGAGAGGATAATAGAGATATAAAACTTGATGCTATTTTGGTGAAAGAAAATATAGACGAAAATAATTATATACTTTATCACTACACGACTGATGAAGTACTATTTGCAACATTATATATATCTGATAATACCTTGAAAGATATAAAATTGGAATTTGATGATGAAAATTTAGTAAAAACAAGAAGTCTTGCTAGTTGGTATCAGTGTGCCAATGATGAATACCAAAATTATAAAGATTTTTATGAGAATAACCACCCTATAGCATGTGATATTGGCGATTTGTTTTTTGGAGCATGTACTGTTGGTGGAGTACTAGGCAGTGCAATTTATTGTGCATTTTAAAATAACAATCAGTATGGAAAAAGAACATATATCAACAGTCCTTTTATTATCGGTTCTGCTAACTTTTATGTGTCCTGTTTTAGGCATAATTCCTTTATACCATAGTATAGAGGCTTGGAAAAAGAATAGAAAGTCAGATGTTTCCTATGTCATCAGTTTAAAAAAAGCATATAGCTGGACAAAAAGAATTTTTATTGCTTTGCTGATAATATGGATTGTTGCAGCAATACTTTTTTTCGGAGGATATTATTTTAGATGATAAATGATATGTCTTGTACGACGATTTAACATTAATCTAAAGATAATAATCTGATAACAAAGAGTTTGAAAAAGTAGATTTATATTTGTCGCATCGAAACAACCCTAATTACTCAGTATGCTAAATATGTAGCTGGTGCGGTCGGTGGTGCAGGTCTTGGTATTTTGACAGGAGCCGGACTGTTTCGGGTGAAGCTTTGGGTGGATACAGTGGAGCATTAGTAGGTGTGGCAACATTCTGTTGAATATGAAAAAGAGTATTCTGTATATTGTATCAGTATTTTTACTTGCTATAGCTTTATTTCTCTATGAGGGAGACCGGGCTAAGTTGATTCCCGTATGCTTTCTTTTTCTGGTAGCGATACTTAATATTAGTGTAAGAAAAAAAGAAGATGATAAAGGGAAATAGTACGGATATTAATGTAATATGACAGTTTCTGTATATGAATGTTCTTGGAGCTATTTTAGAGAATTATTTTCTTAGTATATAACAATAAAACACAAAATGAAGTATGAAAAAAAATGATTATTGCATGGTGAAGCCACTCAGTGGTGAGGAACATGTACAGGTATCGGGAGAGTGTATGCCTCCTGCTGCGGAACAGATGGAACAACTTCGTAAAATATATGGACCATTAGCGGATATTATCTGCTGGTAGGCTTTTAGATAAATACAATTTATTAACTAATAAAAAAAATACTATTATGAAAAATTTAGAAAATAGTGCTTTGATGCAGGAAATGAATGTGAATGAGATGCAAGAAGTGAATGGTGGATGGGTCGCTTTAGCTCTTGCTGTGGCTGGTGCTGCAATTTATGTATACAATAATTGGGATGATTTTTGCGTGGGGGTTAATGAGGGATGGAACGGAACAAGAAATTAATCATTAAAGTATTATTTTATGAAATGTGTTTATGAAGAATTATCTGAGCAAGAATGTAAATGTTTTTGTGGTGGAGATAAAGCAATGAGAAGTTTGGGGAATAGTGTAGGTTCTATAGGAGCAAGTATTTGTAATTTTTTAGAATATTTTGGTCAGATGGCACAAAATAGTCCAACAGCTTATGGATAAAAACGAATAGATAATGAAACAAACGGATTTACAAAAGGAAAACAAAAAATTGAAGCGAATCAATTTTATCTTGATTATTTATGTGGTTATATCAATTGTTATTCAATTATATAATATACTAGTATGATTAATTTTAAATAAGAATTTATTAGTCAGGATTGCTTATAAGCTTTCCTGACTAGCAACTAGATATCGTAATTATGAGAAAAAAACATAGATTGCTTCACTTGATAGTAGGTTGTCTCTTTATCATAATAATGCTGCTATTCCGGACGTATTACCGTCCTTGGGTATATACAAATCATTTATTTGATTTCTATCTTGCCGATACATACACTAATCTGTTTGGTGAATGTGTTGTTTTTTTTATTCTTGTTTCTCTTTTTTCTCCTAATGAAATGTACAAACCGATTAAGTTGCTTTTCTATTCTTCATGTGGATTGATGATATATGAATTATTGGGATTGATAGTGGAAGGGGGATTATGTGATTATAAAGATATAATTGCTACTTTTGTTGGTGCCTTATTGTCTTATGCAATAAATAGAATGATTATTAGTAATGCGAATCAGTAGTTGATTTCTGATTCTTGTTTTAAAAAATTAGATAAATGAATGCGATGGCAATTTTTCCCATCGTATGTACTAAAAGTCCAGATGTTGATCTGACTTTCATCGCTCTTTGAATATTTGTTTTCTCATTCAGCCAGTTGAAAAACGCTTCTATAGGCTGTCTGACCTTTGAAACAGCAGTAGAGAACAGTTCTCTTCCAGCTTTCTCTCTTTGAGTAATAACTGGTTCCTCTCCTTTTATTGCTTTCACGGGAGTTAGCATAGTAGTTCCTTGTTCTTGTTGCTTATTGCCCCAGTAAGAAAAATCCGAGTATATCTTATCGGCAAAGATGTTTCTGTTTATAAGGCTATCAGCGGCTTCTCTTTTAAGAACTGTCAGGTCATTCTCTTCTGCCGATGATAAGAGAATCATTTCCGGGAATGGAATAGTTCCTTCCCTGCGGAAGGCTAAAGCATGGAGTTTGAGACCGAAGTAATACATGTTCTTTGTAGAACAGTATCCTTTGGTTGCAATTTCAGTAGCTACCTTTCCTGTTTTATTCTTTCCTGCACAGGTAATAATAGGCATAGAGTCAATAAGTGATGTCATAGAATCGCAATCCTCTGGTTTAAAGAATGTAATGAGATGCTTTACAAGTTCACTAATGGCCTCACTCATCAGGTTTAACCGATAGTTGAATGTCTGATAAGAAGGTAGGTTGGGGAACCATGAGAGCAAATATTCTTCAGTGAATGTATGTATCTCTTTGATTTGGAAGTATCGCTGATAGGCTCCGCAAAACAGATATACGGTAAGCAGTTCCTGGTCTGTAAAGATAGGAGTTGCATTATTACTGAATCTCTGGCAGTAAAACTTCAGTGAAGACTGGTAAATATCGCAGATGTACATATATATTTTTATAAGTTTTAGCTCTTTCTCCTTGGGAATCATAATTAGAATAATGAGTGGTTTTATTCTTCTAATATACTGATTTTCAAGGAGATTGAGAAATAAATAAACGAGATAATTAATTGAATAATAACATTTTAACTAACTGAATCAAGTAGGTATTTCAACTACTGATTCGCATACTTATCTATATAATAGGACTTTTTTATAATGTCATATTGATATATAGAAAAAATAAAGACGCTTGATATCGTTTCAAAAGCATTAATGGTATCATTGGAATTGTCTATAGTGCATTCTAAATAAAGATTCAGTGTTGAAAACATGTCAACACTGAATCTTTTCTGTATAAACTTATAGATATTAACCTAAAGATAACAATTCGATAACACATATCTTTTTTCTTTCATTCTACTTTTGCTGCATGAATCAGTAAAAGTAGAAATGTTATGTTATTACCAAATGAATGGATAGAGAACAGTATTGAAACATACATCTATCAACACACCACAAAATCCCAAATTATCTATTGGATAGTATTGGCAGCCGTGACTGCCGTTATGATTGCATTGCCTTTTATCTATGTAGATATCTCTGTGCAAGGCAGTGGAGTAGTAAGGCCGGTTACTGAAAAAACTGAAATAAAATCGTCTATCACAGAATTAATAGATTCAGTTTATGTGCGCGAAGGCGATCAAGTGAATAAAGGCGATGTACTCCTCCGCTTCCGCACCAATAACTCCGATTATAAAATCAATTATCAAACGAATCGCCTGAATGACTATGAAGCACATTTGTCAGATTTGGCTTATCTGGCAAAAGGCGAATGTCCTGCCAGGTTTCATTCTCCGGTACGTCAACAGGAATATACCTATTTTATCAAAAAGCAAAAAGAACTGGAAACCTCTTTGGCACAGGCAGAAAAAGAGTATAAGCGCAATAAAAACCTGTTTGATAAGAAAGTGATTTCAGAAGAAGAATATGATAAATATTATTTTCAATATCAAAGCCGGCAAAATGAACTGGCTTCATTGATACAAAGCCAGTTGAGTACGTGGCAGGCAGATCTGAATACGTATCGTAATTCTCGTAGCGAAATGAATACTACACTGAAGCAAGAGTTGAAAGATAAAGAACTCTATATAGTTCGTAGTCCGATAAGTGGAACCATTGATCAATTTTCCGGCATATACAGGGGAAGCAGTATACAGGCAGGACAGTCATTGGCAGTTATCAGCCCGGATTCCACACTGTGTATGGAGATATATGTTACTCCTCGAAATATCGGTTTTATGAGTTTGGGAATGCCGGTCAATGTACAGGTGGAATCATTTAATTATAATGAATGGGGAACATTACCCGGCAAAGTGACCGAAATTTCATCAGACTTCCTAACCGACAGTCAGGGAAACTCATTCTATAAAGTGAAATGTCAAATGGAGCGGAACTATCTTATGCTGAAAAGCGGACAGAAAGGAATATTAAAGAAGGGAATGACCGTCAGTGCCCATTTTATGATAACGCGGCGATCGCTTTTCGATTTGCTCTACCAAAAGATAGACGATTGGGCGAATCCCAAACAATATGAGAATAATGCGATGATAGCTAAATTTTGATTCTACAATTCATTTATAAATATTCAATGATGAGCAAGAAAGGTATTAAAATAAAACAGTTTGATATTACAGATTGCGGAGCGGCTTGTCTGGCTTCCGTATGTGCCTATTATGGTTTGCAATTTCCCATTGCACGTATCCGCCAATATGCGTTTACCGATCAAAAAGGAACGAATATTTTGGGGTTGATAGAGGCTGCTAATAAGCTGGGCTTGTCAGCTAAAGGAGTGCGGGCTAAGTTTGAGGCATTGTACATTGTTCCTAAACCTGTTATTGCCCATGTCATCGTGCACGAGCAGCTTCAGCATTTTGTAGTGATATATAAGGTGGAGAAAAAGAAAGAATACATAGAGTATATGGATCCGGGTGACGGGCGGATGCATCGCGTGACCAATCAGGAATTTGAGAAAATGTGGACCGGTGTACTGGTGTTATTGGAACCGGAAGAAACTTTCAAGACCGGAAACATGAAAACCGGTATGACAAAGAAGTTCTTTTCTCTGCTGGCTCCTCACAAAAGCGTGATGCTACAAGCCGTGTTTGGTGCGCTTATTTATAGCATTTTGGGATTATCCACTTCCATCTATGTAGGTAAAATTACAGATTATGTATTGGTGGATAAAAATATCAATTTACTCAATCTCATGGGAGTGATCATGCTGGTCATCCTGCTATTGCGGACTTTTATCGGAGCAATGAAAAGTATTCTGGCTTTAAAGACCGGACAACGGATTGATGCGGCATTGATTTTAGGATATTATAAGCATCTGCTGACTTTACCTCAGCAATTCTTTGATACGATGCGCGTAGGTGAAATTATTTCACGCGTCAATGATGCGGTGAAAATCCGTAATTTTATCAATAATGTTTCGTTGGATCTGGTGGTTAATATCATGATTCTTGTCTTCTCTGTGTGCCTTATGTTCGTTTATTCCTGGGAGCTGGCATTGATTACATTAGTGTCTGCCCCCTTATTCTTGCTTATTTTCTGGGGATTTAATAAATTGAACCGGAAATATCAGCGCGGTATTATGGAAAGTAGTGCTGATTTGGAAGCGCAATTGGTGGAGTCTCTTAATTCTATTTCTACTATCAAACGATTCGGTATAGAGGAATATGCCAATTTGAAAACGGAAACTCGTTTTGTACATTTATTAAAGAATACGTATCGCAGTATTTATGGATCCATTATGGCGCAAGGCGGTATTCAGTTTGTATCTACCGGCATTACGATTGCCGTTCTTTGGTTAGGAAGTATTTTGGTGGTCGATCAGGAGTTGACACCCGGCGCTCTGATGGTGTTTTATTCCTTGGTTGGTTATGTAATTTCTCCTATCGGCTCGCTGATTTCTTCCAATCAGACTATTCAGGATGCACTGATTGCCGCCGACCGCTTATTCCAGATTATGGACTTGGAACGCGAACAGGATAATAATCAAAAGATAATATTAGAACCGGATATGGTAGGCGATATTACGTTTGAGAATGTTTCGTTTCGCTATGGTTCGCGCAAGGATGTGTTCAAGGAATTGGGCTTGAAGATAGAAAAGGGGAAGACTACTGCCATAGTGGGAGAAAGCGGGTCGGGCAAGACGACTTTGATTTCGTTGTTACAGCATATTTATCCTATACAGGAGGGTCGCATTCGCATAGGCGATTATGATATTGCGCAAATAGACAATCGCAGCCTTCGTCGCCGGGTGGGAACAGTACCTCAACAGATTGAATTATTTGCCGGCAGCATTGCAGAGAATATAGCGGTAGGTGACTTGCATCCGGACATGAAGAAAATTGTAGATTTGACGGAACAACTTGGTTTGAAGGACTTTATAGATGGTTTGCCTAAGGACTACCGGACTTATATCGGTGAACATGGTGCATCCTTGTCGGGTGGCGAGCGGCAGCGGCTTGCCATAGCACGTGCTTTGTATAAGGAACCGGAGATACTTATTTTCGATGAGGCAACGTCTTCGCTTGATTCTATTTCCGAACGCTATGTAAAGCAGACGCTGGATGCATTGGCACGGAAGGGGAAAACGATTATCGTGATTGCTCATCGGTTGAGTACAGTGAAGAATGCTGATAAGATTGTGGTGATTGATAAGGGGCAAGTAATCGAGGCAGGTACTCATGAAGAATTGTTCAATTCGAATGGGATGTATCATCGTTTATGGAAGGAACAGTTTGATGAAATAGGTTAAAGAATGAGCAGTATGAAAAAGTTAATAGTTGCAGCTGTTGCAGCCATCGTATTTATAGCGAATATACAAGCACAAAATAAGAAGTGGAGTCTCAAAGAATGTATAGATTATGCCATACTGCACAATATAGAGGTGAAGCAGAGTCAAAACCGGATTAAAAGTTTGAAAGTAGAGAGAAATACGCTGAAGAGCAGTTTTCTGCCCGACCTGAATGTAGGAGCTTCACAACGTTTTTCTTTTGGCAGGGCCTTGAATCAGGATAATACGTATGAAGATAGCAACATACAAAATTCTTCATTCTCTGCCAGTGCTGAAATGCCTCTTTTTACCGGATTCAAAACAAGTGCATCCATTACCCGGAATAAATTCGATATATTGGCGGCTGAGGCAAATAAGGAATTGATAGAAAACAATTTGTCACTCAATGTAACTAACTATTATTTTCAGATACTGTTGAATAAAGAAATCTATCGTATCGCTCAAGAACAAATCCGGTTGACAAAAGAACAAGAAATCAGAACACGGATTTTGATAGAGAATGGAAAAGTTCCGCAGTCTCAATTATATGATGTGAAAGCTCAATTGGCTGATGATGAGCTGGTGGCTACTGAAGCTAGGAACTCGCTGCGGCTTTCTTTTCTTGACTTGATGCAATTGATGGAGTTGAAGGGTGAGGAGTATTTTGATGTAGATTCTTTGGATGAAAGTATAGTTTCTATGGAGTCTGTCACTCCTGAGGGGATTTACGCCTCGGCATTAAGCTGTATGCCTCAGATAAAGCAAGCTCATTATTCTTTGCAGAGTAAAGTGAAAAGTACAAAAGTTGTCAAGTCGGGATATTACCCACAGCTTTTTTTGGGTGCCGGAATCAATACCGGTTACTATTATTCTCGTCGTGCAATGAATCCGTCTTTTTATCAGCAGTTTAAAAACAATATGCAGAAAAGCATTTATTTCACATTAAGCATCCCTCTTTTTGACCGCTTCTCTACGAGGAATCAGGTAAAAACAGCGCGTTTGGAAGAGAATAATGCTCGCTTGTCATTGGAAAATGAAAAGAGAAGTCTCTATAAGGATATTGAGAAAGCATATATGGATGCGTTGGCAGCTTTTGAGAAATACGAATCTACTACCAAAGCGGTAGCTGCCAATCGGGAGGCGCATCGGTATGCGTTAGAGAAGTATATGGCTGGAAAGTCGGCTGTATATGAGTATAATGAGATAAAAATGAAATTAGCAGATGCGTTGTCCCAACAATCACAAACTAAATATACCTATTTACTGAAAGAACGGATATTGGCATTCTATTCATGCCACTCTTTGGTGGAGTAGTACCAACCTGAAGTATTTAGATGAGAAAGAGGATATTCCAGCTATCGGGAGTATCCTCTTTTCCATAGATAAATTCTTTTAATAGAGTAGTCCGTTTTATTTTTCTATAATGTCCTTTGCCTTTTCCAGTGCTACATTAATATTAGGACAGATATTTTCTTTTCCCAGTAATTCATTAAATCCTGATTTTTCAAGAATTTGATGCACTTTTTCATTCACTCCCGAAAGCACAATCTGAATATTTTCTTTTTTAGACATTTCACATAGATTAGTCAGGTTGTGAATACCGGTAGAGTCAATGAATGGTACTTTACGCATACGTACAATCCGTACTTTGGGACGGTCGCCCAGTTCGGACATGATTTCCTCAAACTTGGTAGCGATACCAAAGAAGTAGGGACCATTGATTTCATATACTTCCACACCTTTGGGAACCATGAGATGTTCTTCGTGCACTTCCAGATCGGATTCATTATTGGGGTCGATTTCATTTTTGATAACCGATATTTCTGTTGTTTCCATGACACGTTTCATGAACAATACACAGGCAATGAGCAAACCTACTTCAATAGCTACGGTTAAATCAAAGATAACAGTCAGGAAGAAAGTGATCAGTAGTACGGTGACGTCTGATTTCGGATTCTTCAGCAACGCCTTGAAAGTACGCCAGCCGCTCATGTTATAAGAAACAATCACCAATACACCTGCCAGACAGGCCATCGGGATATATTGTGCCAGAGGCATCAGGAACAAGAGAATCAGCAACAGAATGACTGCATGAATGATACCTGCAACAGGTGATTTTCCACCGTTGTTGATATTGGTCATGGTACGTGCGATGGCTCCTGTAGCAGGAATACCGCCAAACAGTGGAGCGATAATATTGGCTGCGCCCTGGGCTATCAGTTCCGTGTTTGAATCGTGGCGGTCACCAATGACACCATCGGCTACGGCAGCAGACAACAGAGATTCTATGGCTCCCAGTACAGCAATGGTGATGGCAACCGGAAATAAATTCTTGATAGCTTCCCAATCTAATTTGGGTACTACTGCATCCGGCAACTGTGACTGAATGGTAAAACGGTCGCCAATGGTGTCGATGCAAGTGATTCCTCCGTATGTCTTCATCAGGTATACGGCAATAGTCACTACAATGATGGCAATTAGCGAGCCTGGGATCTTTTTTGAGAATCGGGGAGTCAGTGCGATGATCAGGACACTGACTATGCTGACAATGGCGTTCCACCAATTAACAGTATCAAAATGACGGAAATAAATCATCCATTTGCCTATAAAGTCTCCCGGTACTTTTTCTCCTCCGAAGTTCAGTCCGAAGATATCGGCAATCTGTGTCGTAAAAATGGTGACGGCAATACCACTGGTAAATCCTACAATAATGGGATAAGGAATAAATTTGATAACAGCTCCCAGCTTGAATACACCTAATAAAATAAGGAGTACTCCTGCCATAAGAGTTGCTACTGTTAATCCGCTGATGCCGTATTCTTGGATGATACCATAGATAATTACGATAAATGCTCCGGTAGGTCCGCCTATTTGTACTTTGCTTCCTCCTAATAAAGAGATGATAAATCCTGCTACAATAGCAGTGATGATGCCTTTTTCTGGAGAAACTCCCGAAGCGATACCAAATGCGATAGCTAGTGGAAGTGCAACAATACCTACGATAATTCCGGCCATAAGGTCGGCCATGAAGCTCTCTTTTGAATAATTCTGTAGGGTAGTGAAGAGCTTCGGCTTGAATTCAAATGCTTTCATTTGTCAACTACTTTATGCTATGATTTTAAACGAGTTGCAAAAGTAGATAAAATTAATGTATAAATTAAGGTATTATTCTATTTAAATTCGTATTTTTGTTATTCATAGGGTGTTTTGTTGATAGTAATGGTGCGTTGGGCGGTAGAATCATTTGTGATACTGGTTACATCTCCTCTCGTAGTAAAGTAAACGTAATTTCCTTTATCGTAAAAACGATATACCTTGCAACCGTCATGTTCAAACAGATAGCTGACAGTGTAAGTGGAGTTGTTTTCAGATTCTCCGACCTTTAACGGTATGGACGCACACGAATTAAATCCTATTATAGTAAGGAGGGGAAAAGTGAATAATTTGATGATGCTTTTCATAATGAAAAATGTTAATGTTGTTGTGAACACAAATATAGGTGTTCTTGTTTATTTTATATAAAGTGAACGTTTAATTAAATATAAAAATATAATTGTAATGAATACAATTTTGGAATAAAAGATATATCTTTGTATTACCAAAAGATGATTGAATAATAACTAACTAATAAAACAAATTATTATGGCTAAGAGCGTAAAAGGTACACAGACAGAAAAAAATTTGCTGACTTCATTTGCAGGTGAGTCACAGGCTAGAATGCGTTATACTTACTTTGCAAGTACAGCAAAGAAAGAAGGTTATGAACAGATTGCTGCTATTTTTACTGAAACAGCTGATCAGGAAAAGGAACATGCGAAACGTATGTTTAAATGGTTGGAAGGTGGTATGGTAGAAATCACTGCCAGCTATCCTGCAGGTATCATTGGTACCACTATGGAAAATTTGAAAGCTGCCGCTGCCGGTGAAAATGAAGAATGGACTACTGATTACCCTCACTTTGCTGATGTGGCCGATCAGGAAGGTTTTCCTGCTATCGCTACTATGTATCGCAGAATCGCTGAAGCTGAAAAGGGGCATGAGGAAAGATATCTGGCTTTATTGAAGAATGTGGAAGAAGGCACAGTATTCAAGAAAGCGGAAGAAACTGTATGGCAGTGCCGTAACTGCGGTTACATTTATGTAGGTACGGAAGCTCCTGAAGTATGTCCTGCATGTCTGCATCCGCAAGCTTATTTCGAAGTGAAGAAGAATAATTATTGATTGAAATAAAATCACTCGTTCATCATGAATCCGGTTTCTCTGAAAAGGGGAAACCGGATTTTTTATTTTTAGGGAATGATTTTTGATTAGTTTTTATTCTTCTCTTTTCCCGTTTACAAATTCCCCCGGTTTCATGCCGAACTGTTTCTGGAAACACTTGGAGAAATAAGACGGATTATTGAATCCTACCATATAACAGATTTCATTAATGCGGTATTTGTTTTCTGCTAGCAAGATCGCTGCTTTTTTCAAACGTACCACTTGAATCAGTTCATTAGGGGTGATATTGGCCAATGTTTTAATTTTGGCAAACAGACCCGAACGGCTGATACACAACTTTTCGGCCAGGAAATCTACGGATAATTCCGGATTGGAGAAATTCTCTTCTATGATTTCATTCATGCGGGTAAGGAATTTGTCGTCCATAGAATTATTGGCAATGCTGTTCAGCGGAACCAGCGGCATCTTCGAGAATTTCTGACGCAGCAGATTACGCAAGTCTACCAGATTCTTGATACATGCTTCCAAGTATTGCATGGAGAAAGGTTTCTCTATGTAGGCATCTGCACCACAATCCATACCTTCTATCTTGGAGTTGGTATCTGTCTTGGCCGTTAGCAGGATGAAGGGTATATGACTGGTAGTTTGGTTAGTCCTTATCGCTTTGCAGAATTCCACTCCGTCCATGCGTGGCATCATCCAGTCGCTTACAATGAGTGTCACTTCGTTTTCTTTGAGTTTATTTAATGCTTCTATACCGTCTTCTGCGGTAAGTATGCTGTATTTATCAGCCAGACTACTCGAAAGGAAATTCAACATTTCCTCATTATCATCCACAATCAGCATGGTTGGTTTATGTTTGATAGGAGAATCGGAGAGGTCCTCTTGCAAGATTTCTTCGGGAATGGCTGGGTTGTTCAATAGTGATGTGCCCGTATCCTGTGGCAGGACTTGTGCTTGTTCTACAGGCAGTGTTACGATAAAAGATGACCCTTTGTTCACTTCGGATTCCACTTCAATGCAGCCATTGTGTGATTCTACAATACTTTTGACAATGCTGAGGCCGATACCTGTTCCCGGCTTGTTATCCATAGCCTGATAGAACGGATGGAATATCTTCTTTTGTTCTTCTTTGCTGATCCCTATGCCGTTATCTGTCACTCGGATTATAAAAGTATGTTGTTCCGGCTGTACGATACAGGTAAGAGTAACTTCATCTTTTGTGTATTTACTGGCATTGGTTAACAGGTTGCTGACTAGTTTGGTTACCGCTTCACTGTCTACTATAGCTGTGAAATCTGCTTCAGGATATTCCACAGTAAGCCGTGCTCCATGTTGGGCGATGAAAGGTTCGAAACGTTCACAAACCGCTTTGAGCAGTTGGTGGATATTTTGGGAAGCAAACTTCATTTTCATTCCTTCCTGTTCCACCTTCCGGAAATCCAGCAATTGGTTTACCAGGAACAGCAGACGCTGGCTGTTACGGTCAATAATATTTAGATCGTCGCGTACTGTAGACGGCAGGGACACGGGGGATTTCATTATTTTCTCCAAAGGTCCTATGATAAGGGATACCGGTGTGCGTATTTCGTGGGCTATCATGGTGAAGAACTTGATTTTGGCTTCGTGTACTTCTTTTTCCTTATTGGCGTTCAGTTTGTTTATTTCAGCCGTATGTTTCTTCTCTGTCCGTTTGATGATGAAGCGGATGACGAATCCGAAAGCTATACAAACCAATATAAAATAGAGCAGTTTGGAAGCGGTGGACCAATAGAAAGGAGGGTGGATGGTGATTTTCAGACTGGTTCCTTTTTCATTCCATATTCCGTCATTATTGGTCGCCTTTACTTTGAAAAGATAGGTTCCTGCGGGCAAATTGGTGTAAGTGGCCTTATTCTGGGAGCCTACATAGTTCCAGTCTTTGTCAAATCCTTCCAGTTTATAGGCGTATTTGTTTTTATTGGGGGTGCAATAGCTTAAAGAAGCATAAAGCAAGCTGAATGCATTTTCTTTATAGGATAGCTCCAGTTCTTCCAACTGGTTGAGAGATTTTGGAAGCAGTTTGTTTCCAGTTTGGATTTCCTTATTATCTATTTCCAGTTCTGTAATGATTACTGGAGGAAGCATCACATTTGTCTTAATCTGATGGGGGTAGAAAGCATTGAATCCGTTTACCGAGCCGATATAAATTTTTCCATCCGATGCTTTTAAGGCAGCATTAGGTAGGAATTGTTCACTTTGCAGTCCGTCGCTTTTAGTAAATACTCGGCAACCTTCTCCAGGGGTGTAGCGCACTAACCCTTTGGTGGTGGTGAGCCACAATATGCGTTGGTCTTCGATGATGCTGCATATATTGTGACTGGGAATTTCAAGAGGTAAAGTTTCGAATGCATCTTCTTCCGCATTGTATTTGCAGAGCCCGTTCATGGTTCCCACCCACATCTCTCCGTTTGTGTCAATCAGTACACAGTTCACTTGGTTGTTTGCCAGTGAGTTCGGATTTTTATGGTCATGTATATAGTTCTTCCATATCTGTTTTTCTGGATGGTATTTAAATAATCCCTTGCCTTGGGTGGAGAACCAGAGATTTCCTTTGGTATCCTGGTCAATGTCAATGGTCAGTGCGTCCAAGTCTTTAATTCGGGTGAAATTATCTTTTTCCCGGTTATATAGATTTACTCCGGACATGGAGGTGACCCATATTCTCTCTTTTCTGTCTTTGAATATGGCATAAGAACTGGTTCCGTCCAGTGAAGCGGGATTATCCTGATAGGCAGAATATGTTTTAAAAGTTCCCGTTTGCAGATTTAATACGTTTACCCCTCCAGTATAAGTACCGATCCATAAATTATCATCGTCCATACAAAGTGCATGTACATTGTGATAGGACAGACTGTTTTTTCCCTCTAAGGGCAAATAATGGGAAAATTTTCTATTTTTGGGAGAAAAGCGGTTTAACCCTCCGTCATCCGAAGCGATCCACACATCTCCGTTAGAGTCTTCGCAGAACCGTCCGATGACTGTTCCGTTAACAGAATTGGAGAAACGTGAGTGGACAAAACTTTCGAATTGTCCAGTATTGGGTGAAATATAATTTACTCCTCCATAGTAAGTTCCGATCCATATTCCACCTTCATGATCTTTTATAATAGGATAAACAAAACGGTTGGACAATGAATGTGGGTTTGTTTCATCTTCTGTAAACAATTGATATTCCTCTGTAATGGTATTGAATAACAGAAGCCCGTCATCCGAGCCTATGAGTAGCTGGTGAGGGGCATATTCCATGATAGAATGAATATGGGTGGCACCTTTTCCGTCTGTGGGATGCAGATAAGTAGTGGCCTTTCCGCTGTATTTATCGATTTTTTGCAAACCACACTCCCAGGTTCCTAACCACAGTGTATGTTCCGAGTCTTCCAACATGACCAATGCGTTTGAGTCATGCTTTCCGCTTTCATAGGAGAGCGGAAAAGTCTCGAATTTATTTTCTGCTTTATTCAGTTTGAAAAGACCTGAGTTTCCCCAATTGGTAATGGCCCATATTTGGTTTTCACTATCCACCAGTACACTTGCCATTAAACCATTTGCGTTTTTAAATTCGTATTGCTCCAAGTGGTTGGTGATAGTGTTGTATTTGAATATTCCTTGTCCTACCGTAGTGAACCATAGGTTTTTGTCTTTATCTTCGACAATATGGTTCGTATTTGTTTCAATATGGATATTTTTGGAGGTGGCCAGTACAAAAGGCATTATATCTTCTGTTTCGTAATCATAGATATATATGCCTTCGTCTGTACCTATCCATATTTTGTTGAGGGTGCTGTATAAAGATGAAATAGCTTCATTAGCTCCCCTATCTTTCAGTCTATAGAGTTTTACAGTAGTGCCGTCATAGCGGTTCAGTCCTTCATCCGTTCCTATCCATAGAAAACCGTATTTATCTTGCATTAAAGCACGTACCGAATTGGATGATAGTCCGTCTTCTACAGAAAAATGACGGAAACAGAGGTCATTGGACGCTGCAAACAGAATCATCGGCATCAGTAAGTTCAATAGCAATAGGACTAGTCTTTTCATAGTATTTTCTTCTTATTTTCTAAATCTTATGCAAGATTACTATTTTTCTGAGAAAGAAAAGAGAAAATTCGAAGAAAAAGTGAGGATTCCAGATGAATCTTTCAATTTGCCGAGGTGAGTAGGAAACTGCCGGTTATTTTTATTTTATAAGGCCATTGTGCATCTTTTTCCCCGGATATGGGATTCATCCAGTGTTCCGTCGGGGCCCCCATGACAACCAACCACAAGTAGGCCAACGGTACATCCTTGGGAGCAATATACTTCACCACTCCTTTCGTGTTGTTTCCCATTTCCCCGTAAACGGATTTTCCTTCCCGAGTGACAGCGACAAAACCGTATCTCCAGCCGGCTTTCTCCGGGTGGACGGAATTGTAACCCTCCCTGCCTGCCTCCCCAAGGAACTCCACTTCCACGGCACTCCCCGGTTGGGGAACGGAGAGGGGGACGGCGTTGAAACCATAATTCTCGGGACAGTTTTCGGGTGCAACCTGGTACCATCCTTCTTTAGACGGATTCATTTTGCAAGTGTATTGGTTTGCGTACGGGCGTGTTTCTTTCCATACTCGCTTAAAATCCCAGTTGACAAAATGGCGGCAGGCGTCGAACATCTCGTTACAGAATTCTTTCTGTCCAAGACTGTTCAGCCGTTTGTAGGTAATGACAGGGTCCTCCCCACGTTTTCCCTGGCGGTACAGTTCGGCTATGAAAGGCAAACCGTGCCGGATTCCCCAGTATTCAAGCACATATGGTGAATGATAAATATTATCCAAATGCAGATAAGCCTTGTGGGTAAGGGTTTTGAACGCATCCCAATGATATTTCTCATCGGTCATCCAGTCAGGATTTACTTGCCAGAGCATCCATTGTGAAGTCATCTCGAAAAAGCCGCAACCACCCCAAGCCTCTCCTTGACCGTCGCAGGTGATTTGTGACTGGAAGCTATGCCCCAGTTCATGCGCGATACAATTCAATTTCTCGTCCTGTACCCGGTTGGGGGTGATCCAGAGCGCACCGATCTGTCCGTCGTAATCCCCGCCGTAGGCGGTTCCTTCTAAAGAATAGTTAATCATGACCATCATGCGGTATTTGTCACATTTCGAACCTTGCTTGGCAAACTGTAGCGTGTGGTAGAAATAGGTGTAGAAACTTTCCAGCTTTTCCTTCAGATTGGGCAGGTTCACCTTCATGGAATGCCCCTCCAGCTGTGGTGGGTTGCTGAGGTCATTGCCGAAGCCCTTCTCCCAGAAGATGATGAAGTTCTCGGTGTATGCCATACGGTGATAACTCCACTGACTTGCCGGATTCTGTAAATCCATGCCTTGAAGCTCCTTGGGGATATAGATAGACTTGCCGGAGGGTAGAGGGATATCGCTGTTTCCTTGTGCGTTGGAACAGGAAGTGATTATTATTGCCAGAAATAAAAAGAAGGTATGTTTATTCATATATAATTACTTTTTTTAAAAACAGGAACGGTTTTTATTTTCCGTTCCTGTAATATATAATAATCAAGAAATACTATTTTTTATTCATACGGTGCGGCATCTAGTAACGTTGATTTGTTTAACTCGTAACGTGGGATAGGCCACCAATAATTTTTTGAGGCATCGAAATTACGTTGCTGTACGGCTTCTGGGTTATGATAATATATTTTGGTTCCATTCTGCAATTTATAAATTTTTAATCCGGTAGGCCAATGTTCTTTGGAATATGTTTCTTCCATTTTCTTCCAGCGGCGTAAGTCAAAGAATCGTTGTCCTTCGAACATCAATTCTACAGTGCGTTCATATTCATATTCAGTCCGTATGTCTTTGCCTGTGGCATCCGGTAATAACGCACGGTTTCTGATAAGGTTGATGTATTTTAGAGCCTCGGCATTGTTACCTAGTTCTATCTGACATTCAGCATAGTTCAAATAGACTTCTGCCAGTCTGATGAAGAACCATGGGGTAGTATCTACTACCGTATCGTCATAAAAGTTAATATGAGAAGATAAGAACTTTCGCATATTATATCCAGTTTTTGTACCGTTCCACCAAGTTTCTCCTGTACGTGAATCTTTACCCGGAATGACCCCTTTTGCTCCGGCTTCAAATAATTCGATTTCACGGTTTGAATCTCCGTATCCCCACAACATACCATCATAGAGAATATTTGCTTTCAGACGGATTTCTCTACCTTCCCATGGGTTTACATCTGATGCCTGTATAGTGACTTCTTTTTGTGTGGCTTCTCCAGAGTCGGGGTCAATTGTGGTTTGTAAAATCGTGAATGGTTTGGTTTCTGCCGGTTTATAAGGTGTACCATCAGCATTCTGGAAGAGTTCTACTATTTCGTAAGTGGGTTGCCACGTACTCCAGCCTTCATATCCGTTACCAGGTCCGGCAGGAGCTTGCATAACTAGGCTGGCACTACTTCCTGCAATTCCTTTTTCATCATAAAGTTTTTCGAAAATTACTTCCGGATTTTTGGAATCGAAGAACAGATCTGCATATTCATCACTATTCGAAACTTGTTTTAAAGAATAGATATTCATATCGATGACTGCTTTGTTTGCATCTGCTGCTGCCTGCCATTTTTCTCTAGAGGGAGTACCGAATAAGGGACTTGCTTTATAAAGCAATACTCGGCCTTTTAAAGCAAGGGCCGCCCCTTTGGTTGCACGCCCAAAATCACTTGCATCTTTATAGACTGTGGGAAGTAATTCAGCAGCTTTATCACAATCAGCAACAATAAAATCAGCTACATCATCCATATCTGCACGTTCCTCTTTGAATTCAGAATCCAAGTCATAAGTATGGTCAATCAATGGAATACGTCCATAGACACTATATAGCATATGATAGTAGTAGGCGCGTAAAAAGTAGCCCTGGCCGATTATCTGATTTTTCCATTCTTTTTCACTATCGGTATTGGCAGGCGTATCCATGATGTCTTCCAATAATTGGTTGCATAATTTAATGCCGCCATAATAATGTGACCACGTATTTCCTTTTCCTTCAGTCCACCCGGTATTATAGTTGTCACATGAAGCACGGCCTTGTGTATAGGTACTTGTTCCATAGTCGTGCATATGATAGGTTTCATCTGTATAATTACAGAACATTACGCCGTTTGTATTTTCTGCTTCCACTCGTAAATAACAGTAGTTTAAGAAACTTTCTGCCAGACTCAAGTCACTCCAAACAGCTGTATCTGTGTATGAGTCTAGTGGTTTTTGATCTAAAATATCTGAACAAGAAGGAAGTCCGAAACTTGAAAGTGCAAGTGCTGCACAAAGTAATATATGTTTTTTCATTTTGTACTTTAGTTTTATAGGTCATTAGAATGTAACATTAGCTCCGACTGTAATCATACGTTGGAGAGGGTAACCTCTGACTCCACCGGATTCCACCACATAACCATCTGTGTTTTTGAACATACCGGCCTCTGGATCACATATTTTCATACCATCAATGGTAAAAAGATTGTTACCATTAACATAAATACGTGCATTCTCAATACCTATGCTTTTAGTCCACATTTTGGGTAGTGTGTATCCTAATTCTATAGATTTCAGACGAACGAAGGAAGCGTCACGTAACCACCATGTAGAGGCTACACCATTCCATGCGTCACCATATGTCTGCTTGATGAATGCACGCGGCCATTTGGCTGTGGCATTTTGTTCTGCTGTATTTGTTTCTATCCAGCGTCCTTCATAGAAATCGGTTGCCATATTCATGGTCGGTTGAACCAATTGCTCTGCATCAGCTTGTCCTTGGAAAAATACATTCAGATCCCAACCTTTCCATGCTCCGTTCAGGGTCAGACCGAAGATTATTTTAGGTGTGGCCGATTTATCTAAACGTATAGCATCATCCCAGGTAATATTTCCATCTCCATTGGTATCTTGATAAATTAAGTCACCGGGCTTGGCACCTGCAATGTGAGGTGTGTTATCCACCTGTTCTTGTGTTTGATAGATTCCTAATGCTTTATATAGTACCATTCCGTCAATAGGATGACCGGTACGACGTTGCCATTCCGGAGTGGAAGCAGCTTCATCTTCGTATACAACTTTGTTATTGGCATAAGTGAAATTTCCTGTTATTCCCCATGAGAAATCACCGGAATGGTCACGATAGGTTGCAATGAGTTCTAGACCGTGATTTTTTACTTTACCCAAATTTTCGGCTGGAAGAACTAACCCCGAATAGGTAGGGATAGAAGCATTACGGGTAATCAAAATGTCATTACGGCGTGATTGGAAATAATCAAAATCCAGTCCGAACTTACCATCAAGGAATTGTGAAGAAAACCCTAGATTCCAAGTCTTTGCTTTTTCCCAAGTAATTAAAGGGTTGGCTGTACGTGATTCATAAATTGCTTTTACTACTTCATCACCGAAGCACATGGAGCTGGTATTGT